>Ga0189291_100255_pt1 | contig 30511 bp, 22 predicted proteins | sample UW1redminimetaG_FD_130331 | JGI IMG/M metagenome (GOLD analysis project Ga0189291, IMG submission 130331) | Marine microbial communities from the Costa Rica Dome - UW179B-red mini metaG | ecosystem: Environmental > Aquatic > Marine > Oceanic > Photic zone | place: Costa Rica: the Eastern Pacific... | reverse complement strand
AATAGCGTAGGAGCTGTCGAAATTTAGCTTCTGATATTTTTGAACGTTTATAATACTTGTTATTCATTGCATAGCAATATCTTATAAAGATTTTTTATATGCTATGCTTCACTAGACCCTTGTAATTTATGAATAAATATATCATACTAAGTCTTTCTATCGTTAAAGGTAGAACTTGGATTCATGTATGCATTCTCCATGAAAGAAATACAGTAACAATTTGAACCAAAAATTGAATGCAGATGAACGCAAACGTATTAGTTCTTAATCAAGATTATCAACCTTTGAGTGTATGTTCATTACAAAGGTCAATGAAGCTTATTTTCTTAGAAAAAGCAGAGCTTTTGCATGACGATCCTGCAAAGAAACTGAGAACTACACGTCAACAATTTGATTTCCCTTCTGTAATAAGGCTTCGCAGATATATCAGTTTGCCATATACGAAAGTAGTTTTGACACGAAGAAACGTAATGAGGCGTGATAATTTTAGATGCCAGTACTGCGAAAAAAAGTCTAAGTTGACCATCGATCATGTATTTCCTAAAAGCAGAGGCGGTAAAGATGTTTGGGAAAATCTTACTACTGCATGTGATAAATGCAATGTTAAGAAAGGAAATAGAACACCAAAAGAAGCACAAATGCCTTTATTGAGTGAGCCCTACCGACCTATTCCCATTACTTTTTTCAGAGATATAAATGGGGGCGTTCAGGAACCGTGGAAGCCTTACCTATATATGACTTAAGATATGATCTTAAATGACAGACCTATAATTCAGGCTCTATATCTGTCATTGAAAAACATTATCAGCTTAAAAAAACCAATCATCGCAATCAGTGATGAAAAACCGTATCTTTGATCTCATAAAAATCCAAAGAGAAACACACATCTTCAAATGAGTAAAAAAGGAAGAGTTCTTGTAGCAATGAGTGGTGGTGTAGATTCATCTGTAGCGGCTGTAATGCTAAGAGAACAAGGATACGAAGTAATCGGAATTACCATGAAAACCTGGGATTATCACCGAAGCGGTGGTGATAATGGCAAAGAAACAGGTTGTTGCACGGTAGAGTCTATGAACGATGCTCGCCACATCGCCGTAAATCATGGTTTTAAGCACTTCATCGTAGATATCAGGGAAGAGTTCGGTGATTGGGTTATAGACCGGTTTGTGGGCGATTACTTGGACGGAAGAACGCCAAATCCTTGTGTGCTTTGCAATACTCATATCAAGTGGGCTGCTTTATTAAAAAGAGCTGACAATTTAGGGTGTGATTTCATCGCAACGGGCCATTACGCAAAAGTTCGGGAAGAAAACGGACGGCATATTTTATCAAGAGGATTGGATCCAAAAAAGGATCAATCTTACGCCTTATGGGGAGTGGCTCAAAAACATTTAGAAAGAACGATTTTTCCACTTGGTGGTTTTTCTAAACCGGAAATTCGTCAAATTGCCGAAGATCATGGATTATTGAATGTGGCAAACAAGCCGGATTCTTATGAGATCTGTTTTGTCCCCGATGATGACTACAGAAGATTTTTGAAGGACAAAGTTCCCGGACTAGAAAAAAGAATGGAAGGAGGGAAGTTCGTTGATAAGGAAGGAAACATTCTTGGAGAACACGAAGGTTATCCATTTTATACCATTGGGCAAAGAAGAGGATTGAATTTGCCTATGGGTGTACCGGTGTATGTAACAAATATCAACGCTGTTACTAATACTATTACTGTAGGTGAGAAAAATGATTTGATCAGCTCAACGCTTACTGCTAAAGAAATCAACTTGGTTAAGTATGACAAGATTCCAACTTCAGAAATGGAAATAACAGGAGCTATCAGATATAATGATGACGGCGCTTTGGGTTATCTAACGCAGTTGGGAGATGATGAAATCAAAGTTCACTTTCCAACAGGAAGAGAGGCAATTACACCAGGGCAAGCCATCGTCTGCTATGAAGGCGATGATGTAGTTGCCGGTGGTTGGATCAAAAAAGTAAATGTAGGAATGGAAGATCTAATTTCTGCGTAACATCTGGACATGCAGTTCGTTTACCTTTTCAATAATTAACTATTCAGGAAAAACTATGAAAATGAAAAAAATATTAACCGTTTTAGGGATTCTATTTTTTGGTGCATTAAGCAGTGGAGTTCAGGCTCAGTTCCAAGGTCAAATAACCATGAATCTTTATGGGGAAGAAAACGGAGTTAGAGAAGTAAATAAATTGAACATGTACGTTACATCCGATCGGATTTTTTTAAGGGGTGAAGAGGACGTAAATTTGGCTGATGCTTTTAATTCAAAAGGAATGCTTATTCGAAATGACAAAAAAGATTTTGTTGTATTGATGGAAGATAATGACGCATTACAAGTAACAAAGTCTGAAGTTGAAGGCTTATTTAAAATGCTTCTTTCCTGGGGAGGAGATTCTTCTAAAGGAAGTTCTCAAAAAGATAATATGAACTATGAATATACTGAGAACACTCGTACAATTAACGGATATGAAACTTACGAGCTACTTATAAGTAGTTCAGAAAACGACACAAAAATGTCTGTATGGCTAACTCCTAATATCGATATTAATTGGGGAATGTTGGCTGAGCCTTGGAAAAATTTACCAGCAGATGCAGACAAAGCAGTAAATAGAATTTCAAGGGATGCCGTATTTTCAGGTAAAAACTTTCCAATGCTTATTGAAGTAACCGGGAAAAAAGGCACTGAAAAGGTAATGGAAGTAGATACTATATCTGAGTCAAGTATTGCAAAAGCTATGGTTCAAATCCCTGCTGGAGTAAATCTGATTGGAGTTACTGAACTCATGTTTAAAATGATGTCGGGAAATTAGTCGTTAAAAACTATGAAAATAAAAAAGGGAATCCTGTTCACAGGATTCCCTTTTTAGTTTGATTAAGTAATTATTACTTAATAAGTGTCATTCTTTTTGTAATGCTTTGATTTGCAGATTGCAGTCTATAGATATAAATACCTGAAGACAAGTTATCCGCTTCAAAATTGAAGGTATGTTCACCTGCATTCAACTTTTGATTGACTAAAGTAGCTACTTTTTGTCCAAGCATATTGTACACAATCAGTTGTGTTGGTGTAGCTTCGTCTAAAGAGAAACTGATTTGAGTACTTGGGTTAAAAGGATTCGGATAGTTTTGATCTAATCCAAATGTGTTTGGAGTAGTTAAACCATCATCTTCATTGGAAGTAAGCGTACCTCTTTCTAAAGTAGCAGTTCTTGAATCACTATTAGTCTCATTACTACCATCGGACGCTACAACTCTGTGATAGATTTTAGCTGAAGCACCGGATTCAATTCCGAGGTCAACTAAAACAGTATCAAGATCACCAAAAGTAATTTGATAATTTAGATTCGATCCTACATTCGCGTTAACGAATATATTTGTAAATGCTGAATCTGTAGCTGCTTGCCACGTATAAGTTAAATTATCACCGTTAGCATCGGTACTTGCAGACCAAGTTGTTTCAAAGTTGGTTGAAGCATCACCTGTAACATTTACCATAGCTTCATCAGCTGGTGTTAATAGCATGTTTTGAGAAGGGAATAAGTTATCTCCGAATAAAAGCTGACCTCTTAATTCTCCGCTACCTTCAGTTTCAGAATGCACATTCACATAAAGGCCTTGAGCATATAAAGAGTCAAGCTGAGCTTCTGTTAATGTGTAAGTGTTATTCGAAATTTCATAAACGCCGGTTGTATCGTTTGATACAGTAGCATTAAGGGTTACGGCAACATCTCCACTAGCTGTTACTCCTGCAATATGTAAATGTGAGAATAAATAAGCACTTGAAAGTGCATCAAATCCACCAGACACAATAGCTCTGTCTCCGGTAACCTCTACATTTACTTTACCAAAAGCGTCAGTAACTACGGGTGTTGGTTGTTCATGAATTCCGCTTAAAGTAGTTTTAAAATAAGCAGAAGCGTCACCAAGAACCTGCCCTCTAAGTTCACCAGCTGCAAATACAGTGGTATGGATATTAACATAATATCCTCGGTCCATTAAAGTTTGGATTTGGCTCGCGTCAACAGCAAATTTATTATCTGAAGCTAAGTAGGCACCGCCTTTAAGATCTAAATCTACATCAGCATTGATAAGAATGTCAACCATTCCGGCTGTACCAGCATGTCCTGCATGTAAATGTGATCCACCTGCAACAGAAGCATCAAAGTTTCCGGTTAAGTTTGCAAACGTACCCGTTACAACTAGAGAGTCATCCGTAGTTAATTCAACTACAACTGCTCCGGCTGCATCACTACTGATTGAAGGTACCTCGGCACTTCCTGATAATGTGGCAAAGAAAGAAGCAGTAACAGGAGGTGTAACTTGACCTCTAAGTTCCCCGGCTGCAAAATTTGCTGAGTGAATATTTGCGTAAATACCACGATTCATAAGTGCAGTTTTTTGATCCGTAGTTAATTCAAACCTATTATCTGAAGCTAAATAAACTGCAGAAGTATTGTTTGCATCAACTTGTGCGGTTAGCGCAACTGCGACATCTCCAGCACTTCCTGCCATAGCAGTATGCAAATGAGAAGCAGCATAGTTACTTGATAATCCACTGAACGAACCGGAAACAAATAACGAGTCTCCATTTAATTCAAAGATTAAAGCACCGCTTGCACTTGTTTTAGCGACAGGTACTTCCTGAGCTCCTGATAGATTGGTTCTGAATACAACATCTGCCTGGGGAGCTAACTGTCCTCTAAGTTCTCCCGCTGCAAAATTTTCAGAGTGAATATTTACATAGACTCCTCTGGTTTCTAAAGCAGCTACCTGTTCGGTAGTGAGAGTAAATGTGTTATCAGCGGTTGTATATGTACCACCTAATCCATCTGCGTCAACTGTAGCAGTTAATGAAACAGCAACGTCTCCAGCACTTCCTGCCATTGCAGTATGCAAATGAGATGCCTGATATGCGCTGCTAAGTCCTTCAAAAGAACCTTCTACAGTTAGTTCGTTTCCGGTTAAAGTAGCAGTAATGTTTCCGTTAGCTGCGGTAGTTACTGTGGGTACTTCATTACTCCCACTTAGTGTAGTTTCAAACACTGTTGTTGCTTGTGCATGTGCAGTTTGAACTGCCCCAAATACTAACAAGCAAAAAACAGTTACCAATGTTGGTAGCGTTAGTTTTTTCATTTTTCGTAAGTTTAGTTAAAATTATACTTATTCAACATTACGAAAAGAATTTGCGTTCAGATTGCTTCGATATATCTTTTTATTAAAAAAGGAGTTGTGCTATCAAGCTACAACTCCTTATCTCTATCGCTAAATTCTATATTAAATACGAGTACTGTCTGGTTTTGGATTGGTAAAAAAAGAGAATTTTTTAAAGGACATAAAAAAGCTCTTCCAAATTGATGAAAGAGCTTTACGTAAAATACTTTATCTAACTTTATGTCTATAAAGCACCAAGCATGTACATGTCTCCAGTAGGTTGAGGAGATCCGCCTTCAGGTTCAAGGGTAATTGCAAAGGCACCTTGACTTGCCGACTGGTTCAATTCTTGAATTTTGAAGAAATTATCTCTGGAAGGGTCATTAACTGCAAACACTCCGGCACTAAAAGGTTGGTTGTTTATCACAAACCACAATTGATATTCTTTAGCAGTTGGAACTCTGGGCATATTGGCAACTTGTAACAATGCTTGTCCCTTATCTTTATCCCAAACTACTTTGCCAAATCCGTCGGGATTAACTTCTAATCCATCCATTAAAATTAAGTCAACATCTCTTGATTCTAAAACTGCGAGTAATTCTGATTTTCGTTCAACCTCAGTTTCTAATAAACGGATAGTGGATTCTTTTTGAACAACAATTTCTTTTTGTAGCTGAAGGTCTCCTTCTAAGTTTTGGTTGAAAAAGAATAAACCAAGTGAACTCACTAAAAAGATAACAGCAGCAGCAGCAGAAATTCTGTATCGCGATAAATAGTGAACATTAGCTCCTGATTCTCTTGAGCGAACAGAGGCCCAAGCCATTTCTAATAATTGTTCTTTCACCTTTTCTGATGGTCCTTCATTATAAGCAAGCAAAGCCATTTCTGAAGCAATACTTTGCATATCCTGATAAAGTTGCTGCTGTTCTTCACTAGCATTATCAAGCAGTTTTTTAAACTCTTGTTGCTCTTGCGATGTGATGGAGTTTAATACGTATCCAACACAAAGTTCTTCAAATAGTGTGTTTTCTTGATTGTTCATTATTCGCCTCCCGATAATATGTCTCTAAGTTTCATCATGCCGTCACGCATTCTTGTTTTTACTGTCCCCAAAGGAATGTCATATTCTTCAGAAATCTCAGATTGACTCAATCCATCGAAGTATGAAATTTGAATCACTTTTCGTTGTTTTTCGGAAATTTTCTCTAATGCTTTTCTTACCATCTCAGCTCTATCTGATAAAATGGTATCCTGTAAGGGATTATTCTCTTTAGAAAATAGTGGATAGTAAACATTATCGTCGTCCAAACTTGTAGACTGCTTCTTTTGTTCTTTATAAACTTTAGAACGCAATCGATCTATTCCTTTATTTCTTGTTAACGAAACAATCCATGTGTAGCCTGTTCCTCTATCTGGATCATATTGATCTGCTTTTTCCCAAATATTGCTGAATACATCCTGCAATAAATCTTCTGCTTCTGTTCTCTTTTTAAGGATGGATAAAAGCAGACCGAATAAAAGCCGATTATACTGATCATACAAAAGCGAAAGTGCAACAGGATCTTTCCTGGCTATTCGCTTGAGCAAGTCCTTATCTCTGGCGTTATCCTGATTTAAAAACTTACCTATTGCTGATATTAGAAAAAACAACATACTGTCTTGTTCCTGATAGAGATTACGAGTTGAGTTCCAAACTGGATTGAAACGTTACCTACAAATTAAACTAAAGAATTTGATTTCAAAAGGTTTTGAAAATGATTTTCATCAGTAAAAGGCTTCTCACAATTAAAATCAGAGCAATAGTAAAAAGTGAGCTCATTATTTATGGAATTCATTTCAGAAGTATAACCTGCAATTCTGCTGAGTTCAGAATCGTCCTCAATTTTCAAAAGGGTAACCTTAAAGGGAGAAAAAATTTCTGCAAAACCGGTTCGTTTTTTCTGATCTAATTTTGAGTTACTGACGAGAACAATTTCTTTAGGTTGATTATTTAGATACTGAATTGCTTGTAAGCCATGCGTAATGCTTGAACCCGAACGAATTAGATCAGTAGAAAAATATTCTCCGATAGAGTTGGCGTAATTTTCAAAACTGGTATCGCCGGTCAATCTGCTCAGTTTAATCAAGCTAAGCATTGCCACAGAGTTTGAGGAGGGAATTGCACCATCATAAATTTGTTTTTGTCTGCCTAATAATTCTTCAGAATCTAAATTAGTTAGAAAGAACCCCCCATGGTTTTTATCCCAGAACTTTGAAATAAATTGTCTTGAAATATCAATAGAGCTTTTAAGATATCTTAGATCGAAGGTGGCCTCATAAAGTTCAATCGATGCGCTGAGTAAAAAGGAATAATCATCCGCGAAAGCGGGGATAGCAGTCTCTTCTTCTTTATACCGATGGTAAAGTTCCTCATCTACAAAAAGATTTCTCTCTATAAACCCGAACGCATCTGAAGCAGCAGTTATGAATTTTTCTTCCCCAAAAACATTTCCGGCTTTTGCCAGAGCGGTTATCATTAATGCATTCCAGTCGGTCAGAATTTTATCATCTAAAAGAGGATGAGTTCTTTTTTGCCGGTCTTCAAATAAAATACTACGGAGCCCATTAAATCTTTCTTGGTCTTGTTCTGAAAGAATTGAACTCAAATGAGGAATATTTTTTCCGGTTAATTCTTTGGAAGCTTCATCTTCAAAATTTCCTTGATTTTCAAAGTTAAACTTTGATTTAAAAAATACTGCATCTTGATCGGCTAAAACTTCTTTAATCTGGTTAGATTCCCACACATAAAACTTCCCTTCTTCGCCATCAGAATCTGCATCCTCAGCTGAAAAGAAGCCTCCTTCTTTTGAAGTAAGTTTTAGGAATACATATTCAGCAATTTCATAGACTGTTTGTTTAAATAAAGGATTGCCAGTAACCTGCCAACCTTCGGTATAAGCGATCATTAATAAAGCCTGATCATATAACATTTTTTCAAAATGGGGAAGTAGCCATTTTTCATCTGTTGAGTATCGATGAAAACCCAGCCCAACATGATCCCAAATTCCTCCCAGTCTCATTTTTAAAAGAGTATGTTCAACAACGTCTTTAAAGCGATTTTCTCCAGTTGCGTACCACTTCCGTAGTAAAAAACTAAGATTGTGGGGAGAGGGAAATTTTGGAGCAGTACCGAAGCCTCCGAACTCATCGTCATATCTTTTAGCGAGTTGTTCTGAAGCAAAATCTACAGCTTCCAAACCTGGGAACATTCCCGGTTCGAATTCCAATGATCGATTAAAGCCATCCTGAATGCTTTCTGTGGCTTTAGTTACTTTTTCAGGTTCATATTTCCACATACCCGCAATTCCGGGAATCAATTGTCTTAGTCCGATTCGTTGAAATTTCGCTTCTTTAGGAATATACGTTCCTGCAAAAAAAGGTTTTTTCTCCGGTGTCATTATTATCGTCAAAGGCCAACCACCTTGCCCCGTTACCATTTGGCAAACGGTCATACAGGTACTGTCAATATCAGGGCGTTCTTCTCGATCCACTTTAATATTAATGAAAGTATCGTTCATTAGTTTTGCAATCTCTTCATCTTCAAAACTCTCATGTTCCATAACATGACACCAATGACACGTCGCATAGCCAATAGAAAGAAATATAGGTTTATTCTCTTCTTTTGCTTTTTCAAAAGCTTCATCACTCCAGGGAAACCAATCAACGGGGTTAGTTTTATGTTGAAGAAGATAGGGGCTTTTTTCGTGTTGAAGTCTATTCAAGGATATGAAAATTATAAAATTAGTTTTACCATTTATTTAAAACACGATATAAAATAAGCAGTTCATCGGCTAATTGACATCTGCCTATAACAAACAGAGTTAGTCGTTAATATCTTTTTTGAACCGCTGACTATAATCCACTATAAATCGATCATAATGTGTATTCATTAATGGAGATGTAACTAAAAAATCAGCTGAAGATCTGTTACAAGCAATGGGTATGTTGTACACAATTGCGATTCGCTGTAACGCTTTTACATCAACATCATGAGGTTGAGCCTGAAGCGGATCCCAAAAAAAGATCATCATATCAATTTCATTTTCCACAATGGCTGTTCCAATCTGGAGATCACCACCTAAAGGACCACTTTTAAAAGTATAGACGGGTAGGTTTAATTTTTCGGCAACTAAAGATCCCGTAGTTCCGGTTCCAAATAAATTATGATTTTTCAAAAGATCACTGTTGAATTCGGCCCAATCTAACAAATCCATTTTTCGATGATCATGAGCGATCAGAGCAATGTTTTTCTTTGCTTTCATAGGCAAAGTTGAATCTTTGATTGAAGGGTGATGTTTTTTTGCAGTCATTTTTTAATTTAATATAAAAGAATGACTGCAAACTATTGTAACGGAAACAATAAGTCTATATAACCAATCTTAAGGAAGTTCTTTCCATGCTTATCTGTTTCACCTTAAAGACTTCTTTATCAAATCCCTTTAGTTCTTTTTCACCACTTTTTATAAACAGACTTTTCCTGTTATTTGCCAGATACAGATCAGTGTCTCCGAAATTATAGAAGGGCTCTGAAACAACTATTTCCTTTTCTTCAGCTACATCTACCAATCTTGAAGCAACATTTACGGTAGTACCGAAATAGTCTATTCTGTCATTAAGATTTACTGCGGTGCAATTCCCCAAATGAATTCCGGCTTTAAGCTTAAAAGATTCGCCCATAGCTGTGGATGAAGAAAAAATCTGTTGAATCCTTTCAACAGATTTGAGAGCTGATACCGGCTCTTTGAAGACTGCCATCACTGAATCACCGATGGTTTTAACAATTCCGCCACGTTCCTCGGCTACGATTTGTTGAATTATTTTAAAGTGACTCATAAGTTGACCAATCGCGAATTCGTCACCTTCCTGTAAATACAGGTCAGTTGAATTCATCAAATCAGTAAATAAGATGGTTACATTGGAAGCCTGGACTTTTTCTCCGTCTTTGAGAGTTTCCTGAGCAAAAAGAGTTCTGAAATCATGAGAAGAAGTCACTTCAGTAGCATAGATTGCTTCTTGCCGCCAGTTTTCTCTTTCAATATAGCATACTATTTCATGATCTGATTCATTTACAATGGTCAGGTTTGGCTCAATGGATACAGTAGCTTCTTGTCCATCAAAATCTTCATTTGTTATAAAAATAGTAGCAGTGTCGCCAACATCTTTTCTGAGATGTAATCTTAAAAAACCATCATTTGCTGAAGTTTTGAAAAGATATGTTCCTTCTTCTAAACTTACGTTAAGATATTTTTCTTGGCCTGGTTTTAAATAATGCTGGGTAACTCTTTGGGGAGTATTTTGGGGACCACCATAACAATATACATTGTTAGAGATTTTCCGGATCAATGGATTTGGATTAAAAACCAAATGCAGATTTTCATTAAAATCTATGGAGTAATTACAGTCACATTCTTCACAATGAAGATCGGAGTGAATGTCTCTCATTCTCCGAAAACTTTGGCGGGTATTTTTACAACTGGGGCAAAAAACATCCCATCTAAAATCAAGTAAGCCAAGTTTTGCCGCATTCAGAAATACGTTAAGAACAGAGTATTTTTTTTCGCCCCAATATTCTGCAAGTCTGTAAGGATGAATCGTTTTAAGGTCTTCGTCTTCAGCATGAGTCAAATACCTAATCAAATGTTTGATGATTCTCTGGCGACGAGTTTTTTCTAGTAGAGAGGACTCAATTTCAGAAATTCGTTGAGTTGCACCACGGATCAATTTTGCAGAGGGTGTATTTTCATATGGCAGTGTTTGTTGAAATGCAGAATAATCGCAGTCGGCTACAAATTTGGTTATTCTTCTTTTTATGACCCTTTCGATATACTGATTAAGCAAATACCTATAGAATTTTCGATTGGTAGATATTTCAAGTTCAATCGTAAGTTTGGTTCCTGAAGCAGTTGGAATTAGATTAACAAAAAAGCTTAAAGTATTTAATACACTAGCTTTATATTTGCGGGTTGTCCCAAATTTGTAAGGTTTTTCCCAAGTAAAAGGATCTTCTATCCATGCCGCATTTGCGCTTATTTTGGCAGAGGTAAGTTCTAAAAAACCTTTGGTGTTGTCTCTTGAGAATGGTTCTTTCTTAACAGAGAACTGTCCTGCTTTTTTTAGAAACTTGTTTGTATCAGAAATAAAGGGCCATAACTGGGTCGGACTTGCTTTTAAATTATAAGTCCAATTAAAGCTATGTTCATAAACATGTTGCATAAATATTATTCAATTCGAACATACTTTAATGTTCGATAATTACTGTGCGAAATCTTATCTTTAAATACCAATTTGAAGAGAGTTTTTCAAAGAGGTTGTTACAAAAAACATAATTTCACAAACAAATATAATGGCAATAGAAAGAACATTGACGATTCTTAAACCTGATTGTGTTCGTAAAGAACTTATCGGCGAAGTAACCCAAAGAATTCAACAAGCAGGATTTAAAATTTTAGCGATGAAAATGACAAGGTTAACAGCTGATACTGCAGGGGGCTTTTACGCAGTACATAAGGAAAGACCTTTTTATGGTGAACTTTGTGAATTCATGAGCAGTGGAGCTTGTGTTCCAATGATTCTTGAGAAAGAAAATGCAGTAGTTGACTTTAGAACATTGATCGGTGCTACTAATCCTGAAGAAGCAGACAAAGGTACAATTCGTGCTGATTTTGCAGATAGCCTTGGTGAGAATATCATCCATGGTTCAGACTCGGTAGAGAACGGAAAAATTGAAGCAGCCTACTTTTTTTCTGAATCAGATGTGGTAGCTAACATAGCTTAAACGCGCTAGATATTTAAAAAGCAGACTTATTTGTCTGCTTTTTTATATAAAATTTCAGGTTCTTTTCCTGGCCCATTCATAACAAATTAAAGCGGCAGAAACAGACGCATTCAGGGACTCTACATTATTTACCATTGGTATGTTCAATGTGTTAGATGCCCGTTTCAAAGTATTTGCACTAATGCCGTCACCCTCATTTCCAATTAGAAAAGCTGTAGGCTTACTGAATTCTGTTTCCCAGTAACTAGATCCCGAACCTCCTTCTAAAGCATAAACCTCAAACCCCGCTAATTCAAGATCCTTAAGTCCTTGATTGATATCATGTACTCTTATAATCGGTATTCTACCTGCTGTACCAGATGATGTTTTGAAGACGGTTGCATTAACAGGAGATTGCCTTTGAGTTGGCACAACTACAGCAGATATCCCTGAAGCAGCAGCAGTTCTGAGAATAGCTCCAAAATTATGAGGGTCTTCAATTCCGTCTAAAAAAATAACAGCTGGATTCGACGTTAAATCAAGTTCAGCAACCCATTCAAAGAAATCGGTATATTTTATTTGACTTAATAATGCAACAATTCCCTGATCATTCACTCTTCCAACTAAGTTCTGTATTTTTATTTGAGGAACTTTAGAAACTGCAATTGAGTTTTTTGAAATTAAATTTGATAGTCCCTCTATCGAGTTAAGTTGTAAAGAGTTTTTAAGAAAGACTTTTTCAACTTCGTTAGGGCGGTTGGTTAGCGCTTCTAGAATTGGGTTGCGTCCGTATATAAAAATATTTTCTGATTTACTCATTTTAATTTAAATGTGATCTCTGATTTTATTAGATTCAAACAATAAGAGTGGTTAGTAAAAGGTAAGGACATGAATAAAGAACACAAAGAGAATAATTCTTTGGCTAACAAAGAACTAGAACCTGGGTTGAATATACGTTCTGTAAGTTCGTATAAGGTATCGCCTTCAAATGTAAAGTTTGGGTCAATTGGTGCGTTTAAGTTATTGTCAGCAACGGTGCAAGTAATTTTAGGCACAGCAGTTATCATACTTTCTGCTATTGAACTCATTAACCCTTCGTGGTTGGCAACAGTGATAAGTATTCTTGGAAGTATATCCGTTATATCCGGATTGTTTGCAGGATATAATCTTTTTTCGCGCCGGGAGAATTTTAATTTTCTTATAAACAGAGCCATTAAAAGAGTTATTACTTTTCAGAATTAAATATTCAATAGCTTTCAATTATTATCTTAGGAGCTAATTTTTACCAATTACTAAGTAATGAATATTTATCTCATTCAATTCAGTGTTTTATTTACACAGAGAAGTAGTACACTTTATGTATCTATGTACAAGATGTTGACTCAAAACAGATAAAATTCACATAAAAAATTTAATGATGGATTTTAGCAAAAATTGTTATGTGATAGCACATAGAGGAGCAAGTGCATATTATCCGGAGAATACTATGTCGGCGTTTAAAGGGGCATTAGAGCTGAAAGCCGATATGATTGAGTTAGATGTACTTCTGACAAAGGATAGGATTCCAATAGTATTTCATGATGAAAAGCTTAATAAAAAAACGAATGGAAAGGGGCTCACACAAGATTTTACGCTTACTGAATTACAAGAATTAGATGCTGGTTCTTGGTTTGATAAAAAGTTTAAGGAAGAAAAGATTCCGACACTTCTGGAAGTATTAGAATTTAGCAAAGGTAAAATTCTGGTAAATATTGAAATAAAAACAGAAGCTGTCTCAGATATTGAAAAAGGTGGAGTTGTACAGATTATAATAGAGATGTTGAAAGATCTTGAAATGGAAGAACAAGTTATCCTTTCAAGCTTTGATTACAGAGCAATTGAAAGAGTGAATAAATATTCTAAAGATATCAAAACAGCACTTTTATACGAAAAAAAGCAATCTTCAAATAAAACGCCGGCAACACTTATTGAAGAATATGAAGTAGATGCTTTTAATTGTAGTAAAAAACAGCTCTCGGAAAAATGGATAAGTGAGTTAAATAATTCGAGAATTCCATATTTTATTTATACTGTAAATAAAAAAGAAGAGATGCTGTCTTTAATTAAGCATGGAGCAAAGGGTATTTTCTCAGACAAACCTGATGTTCTTAAACGGGTTGCAGATGAATTTTTCCGAAAAGAATTGATGTAATCTATAATTAGTTTCAAAGTCACGTTGAATAGCGTTCATTAGAATACTATCTTTTCCATCCATCAACCTCACTCAATCTTCGCATGTCAACTAAGTATATTTTTGTTACCGGAGGTGTTACATCGTCTCTGGGTAAAGGAATAATTTGTGCATCACTAGGAAGACTTCTCGTCGCACAAGGTTTAAAAGTAACTGTCCAAAAACTGGATCCATATATCAATGTAGATCCGGGGACAATGAATCCGTATGAGCATGGCGAGGTTTATGTAACTGATGACGGAGCTGAAACAGATTTAGATCTGGGGCATTATGAACGGTTTTTAGATATTGAGACCTCTCAGTCTAATAATGTAACTACAGGGCGTATTTACTATGATGTGATTACAAAAGAACGACAAGGAGCTTACTTAGGAAAAACAGTTCAGGTAATTCCACATATTACGGATGAAATTCAGTCTCATGTTCTTGAATTGGGCAAGTCAGGAAAATATGATGTTGTAATAGTGGAAATAGGAGGAACAGTCGGTGACATTGAAAGTTTGCCATATATCGAAGCTGTTCGTCAACTTAAATACAATGTTGGAAGAAAGAATACACTTTCAATTCACTTAACTTTAGTCCCGTATTTAGCTGCAGCTGGAGAGCTAAAAACTAAGCCTACCCAACATTCAGTAAAAACCCTTTCTGAAAGTGGCTTACAACCTGACATCATTGTTTGCAGATCAGAACACACCCTTGACAATTCGATAAGAAGTAAGGTAGCTCGATTTTGCAATGTTGATCTCGAAGATGTAATAGCTTCTTTGGATGCAAAAAGTATTTATGAAGTTCCTCTATTGATGAAAGAAGAAGGACTTGATAAAAGAGTAATCGAAAAACTTCAATTAGAAACCACAGATTACAATTTAGATAATTGGATAGGATTTGTGGAAGCTGTTTGCGCACCTTCAGGCACCATTGAGATTGCGTTGGTGGGTAAATATGTGGAACACCATGATTCCTATAAGTCCATTGTGGAAGCTTTTATACATGGAGGAGCTGTTAACGATTGCAAAGTAAATGTAAGATGGGTACAATCTGATGATCTGACTAAAGAAAATATAGCATCGAAACTTGAAGGAGTTTCGGGGGTATTAGTAGCTCCGGGATTCGGAGGCAGAGGAATAGATGGAAAATTAGTAGCTGTTGAATATGCCAGAACACAAGGAGTTCCTTTTTTTGGAATTTGTTTAGGAATGCAATGTGCGGTTATTGAATATGCCCAAAATGTATGTGGCTGGGATGATGCTAACAGTGCAGAGTTTGAGGAAAATTGTGAATACCCAATAATCGATATTATGCACGATCAAAAAGATATCGAGAATATGGGCGGGACCATGAGATTAGGAAAATACGCTTGTAAATTGAATAAAGGGTCTAAGGCTTGTAACGCGTATGGAGAAGAGTCGGTTTTTGAGCGTCACAGACATCGGTACGAAGTAAATAATAATTTGAGATATAAGCTTGTTGAAGGCGGCCTTTCATTAGTGGGTATGAATCCTGAAAGAGATTTAGTTGAGATCGTTGAAATCCCTGATCATCCATGGTTTGTGGGAGTTCAGTTTCATCCGGAATTGAAGAGCACCGTTAATAACCCACATCCGCTTTTTGTTGATTTTGTAAAAGCCAGTTTAAAATATTCGAAGTCGAATAACCTTTATCGATCTCTAAAAGCACCCAAGAAAAAAATAGCCAAATAATTGACGGATTACGAGAACAAGATAAGAGTTAGAGCTTGTGGTTTGCTGATTGAAAACCAGAAAATTCTTTTGGCTGAATTACTCTCTCCAATTTCTAAAGAAATGATCTGGATACCTCCCGGTGGTGGAATTAAATTTGGAGAGAAACTTCGTGGAACTGTTAAAAGAGAGTTTTTTGAAGAGACTTCATTAACTGTTCAAGTGAAAGAATTGCTACATTTAGAAGAACTTATTTTAGATAACTTTCATGTAGTAGAATTTTATTATCGAGTAGAGAAAATATCAGGTGAATTAGCTTTAGGAGGGGATCCTGAATACACAAAAGAAGAGCAAATTCTAAAAAGCTTAGCATTCAAATCTAAAGAGGAGATAAAAGAACTTAAGGTTACTCCGGATTACATAAAAAATGAGTTTTGGGAAAAAATAGAATCAGAGTAATATTTCTGGATAGGAATGCTAAATTAAAAAGGCCTGTGGCAGGGAAACGAAATAAGTTTTAATTTAATTGAAAAGAGATGCCCTTGAGTTGTTTGATTAATACATTGCACTGGAAATCAAACCAAACATTAACCCTTAGCTACTTCAGCTCCTAATTTTATTCAAACCTATTATCCCGCATCGGTTGGTTACGAACTGTCGGGTATCGTATCTATTACATTATGCAAAATGCTATAAATATATTGTTGACACTTCAAATACTGATCTTGCTGGGATTAGCACCTACTCAGGCTCAAAACAATATCACGGGCACTGATCCTAGTCTACTGGCGAGACTTGCCCCAGATCAAGAGCAGATCTGCACCTTTGAACCAACATTTAGGGATGTTTTCTACTACAAAGGTGTAGATGCTTTTCTTAAAAAAAGTGATTCCCGTGCAAAGGTGGCTTCAATTCAGGTTGACTATGTTGGGAATTGGCCTCAGCAAGCCCGTAGCGCATTTGAGTACGCAATGTCTATCTGGGAATTTCATATTGATTCAGCAATACCAATAAAAATTGAAGCAAACTGGACGGCTTTGGAGGGCAATACCCTAGGCAGTGCAGGCCCCACTCTTATTTACCCAATAAACGATGTCTGGTACCCAATTGCGCAGGCAAGTGCAATTGAACGTGAAGATCTTCTTTCCGGAAACCAATTTGGTGTTGAGCATGATATTGTGGTGAATATGAATTCAGCTTTCAGATCGTGGTATTTTGAAACGGATGCAAATACGCCTAGTGGATTGATAGATTTTGTGACTGTAGTCATCCATGAGATTGGCCACGGTCTCGGATTCACCGGTTCTATGAATGGTGATCCTGATAATCAGGTCGCACAATGGGGCCTGGGTGATGATCCTGTTCTTCCTTTTGCTTACGATACATTTATTGAAGATGGATTTAGTCAATCTGTACTAAATGAAAATATCTACCCTAACCCATCCAATGCACTATATAATGCTGTAACAGGAAACAGCAGTGGGTTGTTTTTTATTGGTAATCAGGCTAATGAAGCCTATGAGGATCTTCCCGTACCTATTTATGCACCGCAGTCCTGGCAAGGTGGCTCCAGTTTCTCACATCTGGACCTTGCTACTTTTACAAATACTGAAAATGCACTGATGCGCCCTCAGATCGATAATGCCTTTGCCATACACTCACCGGGACCCGTAATGTGCGGAATCTTTGCAGATACGGGCTGGCCGCTCGGTGGTGGTTGTTTTGCGCTGCTGGGTGAGCAGTCCATTGTTCAAGTGGATGATTCTGAGATTGACTTTGGAGTGACTAATGTCAAAAATCGGTTTGATACTACCATTGTGATAACTAATGATATTAGTTCAGAAAACGTACTAGTAGGTCGGGTTGAGTTATTTTCAGCAACCGGATCCTTTTCATTGAACAGCAGCTCAATATTTTTGAATATTGAACCGGGGCAAAGTCAGGAGATCCTAGTGAGATATCTTCCCAGGTTTGCTCAGAACAATTCAGGTGAAATCCGGATTGCCCATAATGGGGTTAATGTTCCAAGTCCTATTGTGATCCCGTTGAACGGCGATGCATTAGAAGAGAACAGAACCGTTGAACTGGAACAAAACTATCCAAATCCATTCAACGCCTCCACGAATATATCATACAAGCTACCTCAGAATTCGAGGGTTAAACTCGAGATTTTTGATATGCTCGGCAAACTGGTTGAAACTGTTTTTGACGGTGAACAAAGTCGCGGGCGGCATGTGCAGCGCGTTCAGGCAGATGATTGGTCGAGTGGTGTGTACATTTACCGCATAATAGTTGAGGGCGGAGTAGAAACAGGTAAATTAATGTTGGTAAAATAGATAGCAGAGTGCTGTGGTTGGGCTTACTAAATGCCTGATGTGCCTTTAACATTTCAGACTTGGAATATAGATTTCTTTTCGCATTACTAGTTGAGGCTGATTCACTCATCCTAGTAGAATTATTTTCACCTATAAAGAATAAATATATTTGGACACCACCGGGTGGAGGGTTTGAGTTCGAAGAAAGTTTAGAAATAACCGTAGAGAGAGAATTTCAAAAAGAGACAGGGATCGAGGTTTAACCGAAAAAATTAATCCACATAAATGAATTAATTACTCAAAATTTTCATGCAGGCGAGTTTTTTTATAGAGTTGAGAAAGTTTCCGGTGAGTTAAAATTAGGAAGCGATCCGGAGCGTAAAACTACTAATCAAATTATCAGAAACGTTGCTTTTTTCAGTAAGAATGAAATATAAAAACTTGATGTAGCACCTGCATATATAAAGGAAAGTTTTTAGCAGGATATTCTAAATTAGACTTATTATGAAATGGGTAATGTAAAATAGAAACTGCTTCCTTTTCCAAATTCACTTTCAATCCAGATCTTTCCATTATTTCGCTCAACAAATTCCTTACAAAGCATTAAACCTAAACCGGTACCGGCTTCATTTCTAGTACCTGAAGTAGAGTAGAAAGAATTTGTAAATAATAGATCGATTTTATTTTTAGGAATGCCCATTCCGGTATCTTTTACTTCAATTTTTAGCATATCATCAGTCGCAGAAGTAGCAATTGTAACAGAATCTTCTTTGTCACTATACTTTAAAGCGTTTGAAAGAAGGTTCAGAACTACAAGATCTATCATATTTTTATCGGCATACACCATTTCTGATTTATTATCATCATAGGAAATAGAGATATCTTTTTCTTTAAATCTTTTATTCAGCAGTTCGATGTTGGTTCTAAATACATCATTAATATCAAATTTTACAGGAAGTACTTTGTATCCCTCCATTTGACTCTTTGCCCAATTAAGTAAGTTATTTAATAAAGTAGAAGTGTGTTTGAATTGCGAAGCGAGATCTGGGATTAGTTTTTCAAGCTCTTTCGGGTCCGCTGCCTTCATTTCCAATAAAGTAACCAATCCATAAAGAGAGGTTAAGGGATTTCTTAGATCATGGGCAATGATTGAAAACAACTGATTTTTTATTTTATTTGTTTCTTCAAGATCTTGATTTAGCTTTTCAAGCCTGAAGTTTGCGCGGTCTTTATCTTTTTTGCTTTTATATACTATAAATATAAAAATGAGGCTCAATGCAAAAAAAGAAGACATCCCTCCGGTAATTAATCGTTGTCTTTTAAGGCGTGTGCTCTGTTCTGTTTTTAACACTTCTTCACGACGCTCGAATTCATATTCCGCTTCCATTACCTGAATTTCTTGATTTCTCTGGCTAAGGTTAAGGCTATCTTTCAGGGATAAGTTTTTCTGCGAATATTCATAAGCCTTTTTGTAGTCCCTTTCTTTTTCGTAAATATTTGAGAGTAAATTAACAACCTGATTAAGCTCAAGAAGGGTGTGAGTTTTATCACCGATAGATTCCGATTTCAGCGCCATTTCTTTTGCTTTGTCGTTATTACCTAATAAGAAATAAACCTCAGCAATACCATTCAGGGGATTCATAGTTTGAGCTTCATTCTCAAGTTCAGAATAATATTTTAATGATTTATCATAGTATATGAGGGCTTTTTCGAAGGACTCTTTTTCAGTATAAAGGTTTCCAAGTTTATAACTGGAAATCGCTTTTCCTCTGGTCTCAATCGCGCTATTATCCAATTCCAATACACTTAAAAAGTGATTTTCAGCCGTTTCATAATCTTCTAATCCCAAATAAATAAACCCCAGATTTACTTTAAGAGTAACATTTAAAGGATCATCTTTATTTGATGCTTTCATATTGCTAAACACCTCTAAAGCATCTTCAAAATTACCAATCCTTATATAATAAGCTCCAAGGTTATTTGAGATCGTGGTTAATTTTTCAAGATTACCAAGTTCAGAAAATATCTTTCGGGCTCTTAGATAATGCTCAATTCCGGCTGTGTAAAGCCCCAATGAACCGTAGCAATTGCCCGTTGCCAGAAGCAAGTTTGCAAAATGATAAGAAAGGGTATTTGTCTCGATCTTTGAATAAGGGAGAGCTTTTTCGATTCCTTGAGCATAAGCTCCCCGTACAAAATCAGCATTTATTAAGCTGGTTGTTGCAGCTAACTTTCCATCAAGGAAATCTAAAGAGTCAGATATGGCTCCTAGTTGGTTTGCGTAATATACAGAACTGTCTATATTTACATTGTGATAGTACTCTACAATTTGAATGAGTGTATTCGCAAGTTTAAGACCTTTCTGTAATCGGTGTTCTATTTTTAAGCTATCAAGATTATCATTGATCATAATCTCTCCACGGGCGTTTTGAAACGCGATAAAAAGAAAACAAATGGAGAGTAATGATTTCATGATTTATATAACTAAATTTCAATAAAGCAAAGCTTGTAAAAGCTTCGCTTCTTATTTAAGGAATCGCTTTTCAATTAGTATATTGCCAAAAACATTTTAATATAGATTATATGAAGTTTATAAACATTCTGCTATTAAGTTTAACAATTCTTGTAACCGCTTGTAGCTCAGCCAACGATACTACTGTTTTTGAAAATATAAATGGATATTCCATTATCGGCGATGAGTTAATAGAATTTAAATCTGTAGCTATTCGCGACGGCAAGTTTCTGGAAGTAAGTAAATCAACGCTTGAAGAGAAATACCCTAATGCAACAATTATGGATGGGAATGGGAAAACAATGTTGCCTGGTTTAATTGATGCTCATGGCCATGTAATGGGTTTAGGCTTTCAGCAATTGAATGTAGATTTAATGGGAATAAATACTTTAGAAGCTACATTAGACACACTTAAAAAATATGCAGAAGCCAACCCTGACCTTGAATGGATTCAGGGAAGAGGATGGAATCAAACTCTTTGGGCAGAAAATGAATTTCCGACTGCAGCAGATATTGACAAAGTAGTTTCAGATCGCCCTGTTTGGTTAAGCAGAGTTGATGGACATGCCGGATGGGGTAATTCAATGGCATTGAGAATGGCGGGTGTGAGTAAAGACACTCCGGATCCACAAGGCGGAAAAATTATAAGAGATGGTAGCGGAAAAGCTACGGGCGTTTTTATTGATGCAGCTCAGGGTTATGTAGAATCCGAAATCCCCGCACCAACTGAAAAGGAGCAAAGACTCGCCTTAGAAAAAGCATATGAACAAATGGCAAAAATGGGAATTACGTCTGTTCATGATGCCGGTGTAAGCGTTGCCGCATGGGATTTGTACAAAGAATTTGCTGATCAAGGAGACGCTAAAACAAGAATTTATGGAATGATTTCAGGATCAGGAAACACATTTGATGAATTGTCAAAAAATGGACCTGTCAATTCTTATGCGGATGATATGCTCGCATTGAGAAGTGTAAAATTATACTCTGATGGAGCCTTGGGAAGCAGAGGAGCTGCTATGCTTCGGCCATATTCTGATGATCCGGGAAATGTTGGACTTTTGTTTATGGAACAGGAAGAAATGGATGCAGCGGTTTCTAAAGTAGTTGGTAAAGGATATCAAGCAAATATCCATGCAATTGGAGACGCAGGAAACCGACAAGTACTGGATGCACTAGAGAAAGCTCAGAACGAGCATGAAGCAAAAGAATTAAGAAACAGAGTGGAGCATGCTCAAATAGTTGCTTTAGATGATATTCCAAGATTTAAAGAACTAGATATTATTGCTTCTATGCAACCTACACACGCTACAAGCGATAAAAATATGGCCGAAGACAGAGTTGGTCCTCAGAGAATTAAAGGTGGTTATGCCTGGAAAACATTTTTAGAACAAGGAACCGTTGTTGCAGCTGGTTCAGATTTCCCTGTAGAGCATTCAAATCCATTTTTCGGATTATACTCTGCAGTTACCAGAATGGATCATGATGGAAATCCTGATGGAGGTTGGTATCCAAATGAAGCATTAACCAGAGAAGAAGCATTAAGAGCGTTTACTTTAGATGCCGCCTATGCAGCACATCAGGAAGAAGTTCTTGGTACTATTGAATCAGGTAAATGGGCAGATTTTATTCTCATAGATACCGATTATTTTGAAACCTCAGCAAGTGAGATTTGGCAAATTGAGGTGCTGGAGACATGGGTTGGCGGTAAGAAAGTGTATGATTCAGAGGAGTAATATTAAGAGAGTATAAATATCTTACCACGTAATTTTTTCAATACTAAAAAGGACCGCTTTGTACAAAGCGGTCCTTTTTGATTTAATGTGTTGTTTTTCTTGATTATCCGCTTGGGGGGTATTTTGAACAATGCTTTGATCATCGCAGGCTATAAAAAAGCCAATTGCAATAAGCCATGCTATCTTGAGGTATACTTTAAATTGAGATATCTAATCTCCTAAGTTTAATTAAAATTATTACATGGGTATTAGCCTCATGTACAAACAACAGAAGATAAAAAGGGAATTGTTACATTATGAATGTATTGTTTAATAATGTTTTACATTTTAACTATTTAATTATATTACTTATATGTTTTTTACTATCGAGTTGCTCAACAAAACAGCAAGAGACTAGTTTAGACTTAAGCGGAAATTTTGAACAAGAGGTACTTTCTGAGCGAGCCTTGTACAAACTAGAATCAAATGGGACTTCTCTTTTTGCAGGAACCGATTCCGGATTTTATCAGTTAAATTTGGGTTCCGAAACAAGTATGCGTGCTATTTTTTACGACTCAGCAACAGTTCGAACCTTTTCTATTTTAGATGAAAACAGTTGGCTATTAGCAGCTGATTTTGAAAACCAGGATTTAGATAATCTATATAAGACAGATGATGCAGGTACTAACTGGCAACCTTACAGAAATGGCTATGGTGGAAATAATGACTGGACGCCTACAACTATGGATGCATCTATTGAAGGAAGTGATACTCTGATAGCAGCAAGAACTTCTCCTTTTGGGACCGTTGGTTTAAGTAGAGACGGGGGAAGAAGCTGGGACTCCTCATGGGAAAGTTGGGATAATCCAACTCTTGCGACAAGTTCCTTTGTAAATATTGAACAAAATGATCCTGAAATTATTATCGCTGGAGGTAGTACTGCAATATTCACTCCTATATTTTTGATCAGTTATGACAGAGGAGAAAATTGGGATATTCATTCTATAATTGAGAATTCAGAAGCTACAGTGATGGATGGAATAGTAAATATAGAATCAAAAGATGAAGTTATCGTAGGTGCAAATCTTGCTGCTATTCTTAAATCAGAAAACAGAGGCGAGTCTTGGGAAACCATACAATCCGGAAATATTATTAACTCTTTCACCCGTAGCTCACGCGATGGGAATATAATTTATGCTTCTGGCATCATCCAAAATGGAAAAGAAGTGCTGTACTTTGGTACAAACAAGGGGTTGTATTCTTTCACACTAGAGAATTAGGAATAGAAATTTTAACAAAGCTAACCCGACTAGATTCATTTTAAAGCCTTTGTGAAAGCAAGGGCTTTTTCTATTTAATGAGTGTAATTTTGCCAGATCGGATTTCAGAACCAGATTGAATACGAATAATATAAACACCGCTCGCCTGATCAGATAAATCTAGTTTAAAATTTTGAACGCCTGCCTGTCTTAATCCTAAATCATAGTTCGTAACTTGTTGCCCAAGAATGTTGAATACATTGAGGGTAATTTTCTTTGCTGAATTCAATTCAAAAGAAATAGTGGTAGTAGGGTTAAACGGATTCGGATAGCTAGCTAGGAGCTTAAAATTATTGGGAATCTGAGTTGCTTCAAGCTCATTATCGATTGTAATTGGAGGATTTAAAGGATGGGTATTAGCGAATAAACCCGCTTTCCCTGTTCCTAAGTATATAATACCGTTAGTTCCAATTTCTGCAGATTCAATATAAATTGGATACATTTCTTCATTCACTCCCCAATCTAACCCTCCGTTTTCGGTAAGATATACTCTTCCAACTGTAGTGAGTACGTATAATTTTTCGGAATTTTCGTCAAAAAGGATTTCACGAATAATACCATCTGGTAAGTAATCAGAGGGACTAAGAATTTCTATCCAAGTTTCACCAAAGTCGGTGCTTTTATGAATTCCTCCCGCAGCACTATATAAAGTTCCATTTTCTGTTACTAATGAAACTGGCTTACTTAGTGTATCAGATGATTGTGTTTCAATAGAATATTTTAAACTGGTAGCTCCACTAACAAACAATAAAGAATCAGCAAAAGTTGATAAACCATAAAAAGTTCTTGGTGAATCTTCCAAAATTGAAATCCAAGAATCTCCTTTATTATTAGATTGATAGACTCTTTGAGTTGAGAAAGTGAATATTTTACTTGTAGTTGCAACGATATCTAATAAAGCTTCACTGGGCTCTGTTACTTGAGTATCAGTACATTGCTGAGTAGCAAAAGAACATTTATAAAAAAGACGGGTTTCTATGGCATAAATGGAATCTTTAAGATGAGGGATTACCCTTCTTAAATCTACCGAGATACTTGTTGTATCCCATCGTTCTTCAGTAGTAAAATAGCGGTAAACTTCACGTAAAGAATTAACCAATAACGTATCGTTTTGAGTGGCTAAGCTTTGAATAGTTGAATTGGGTACACCATCCAGTTCACAAGAACTATTTTCTAAACTACAACGATAAAGCCCTTTATTTGTACCTAAGAAAAGTTCGTTGTTATGAGCGTTTATAACTCGTATTTTTTGGGGAGTAAGTTCGGGGAATATCGGTTGTGCATTCGTGAGACTTTGATCAAGAACGAAGATTCCTATATTTGTTGCAATAAGTATTTGATTATTATAAGTAAATAGCGAAAGTATAGAAGTTGAATCTACGTTGCTAACTAAGCTCCATTCTTCTTCAATACCAGTTGAAGTATATAATCCTTGGTTAGAACCAAAAAAATACTTGTCTTGTTGGTTAGTCATAGAAAAAATACGAAGAGAGTCTGGTCCATTTGGAACCCATGAATCTCCCATATCTACTGAGTATTTAGCGCCGTCATAATTTCCAGACCAAAGAGTGTCTTCTTTTTCAAATAAACTATAGCTAACAAAAGAGGGTGCAACATTTGCAAAGCTATCTGTTTGATTACTCAGTTTAAAAATTCCACCAGCACCAGATATAAGCATATCTTTAGATGGTAGTAATTCGATGTCAGCTACTGTACCTGAAAATTCAATTCCAGAACGAAATTCATTCCATGTTTTTCCATAATCAGTTGAAGTATAAAAATGACTATAGGTTTGATTATCTCCAAATGATATAAAGCCGTTACCGCCGACATAATATCTTCCTTCCATGTCTACTTGAAAGCTTAATGCACCCTCTATTCCTTGTCTAAAAGCTCCAACACCTTCCACAATTTCAGAATACAACCATTGATCCGAATTCACTTCTTTTTTGAAAAATCCATTCGGCCAAGAAACCACATAAATTGTATCATTTTTAATAACAATATCTCTAATATCCGACTCTAAAGGACCATTCAAAGACTGCCATGTTTGGGCTAAAGTATTTTGAGATCCAAATAAAAATACAGGGATTAAAAGCAGAAATATTTGAAGAAATAATTTTACTTGCATCTTATATATATATATATACTTAGGTTAGTTGTACAATACTTAAACTAAAGAGGAAATTCAAATGAAAAAATTATGTTTTACTATAATCAGTGTACTGTGTGTTTCGTTTCAAGTATCTGCTCAAGAAAGTACTTTAACAAAGATAGAAGGACCAGGTATTCACACTTCGGATGATGTATACGTAAACGAACAAGGAGAGTATTTTGCCAAAATCTTTTACGTAGCATTTCAACAACATATAACTGAAAATATCAACCAGTCAAGAAATATAAAGAGTAGAAATATTCAAGAAAAGTTTTCAGAACTTAAAGTATTGTTTTCAGAACTAGAAACTCATAATGGTTTACAAAAATTGGAGCGGGTTTATCCTGAAGCTACTCTGAATGACACTGTAAGATATAGTAAAAAAGGGAAGAGGGTAATTGTAAATGACTTAACAAAAAAATATAGATTGGTATTTAATGATTTGCAATCATATCAATATATAAAAAATAAGCTTAAATATTTGAATATTCGTTACATAGAACTCCCTGAAATTGTACAGAGTACTAGTAATTTCCCAAATGATCCATACTATGATCTGCAATGGAGTCTAAAATTAATGAAAGCTGATAAAGTTTTCGATATTACAAATGGAAGTACAGATATTATTCTAGGAATTAATGATCAATGGACAAACAATAGCGCTGGAGGAGTACACGAAGAACTAGATGGAAAAATACTTGCTGCCCAAAATGACCGAAAATATGTTAGCCCTAATTATTCACATGGTCCGAGAATTGCAGCCATCGCTGCGGCAAAAACTGATAATGGCGAAGGCGTAGCTAGCTTAGGTGGTAATTTTAATATTGTAACATCTTATTTTGGTAACTCAGGTTTGGAATATATGAGAGATTTGGCAATCAATCTAAGACCAGATGTTATTAATATGAGTTGGTGTGGACCAAATTACACTTCTAGAAGAGATTTAATCGAGGAATTATTGGAGCTTGACATAGTTTTAGTAAGTGCAACTGCGAATACAACAACGGTTAATTATGCAGCTTGTGGTCAATCTTCTCCAAACCAAATTTTTGTACCATATCCAGCTTCATATAATTTCCCAGATTCTGCTTATCAAGTCATTGCTGTTACTGCTACACAAATTACCGATGATGATGGCTCATTAGATGTAACACAGTCCATAGATCCTTTTCAATATGAAGAGCGTTTTAGATTTCAGTTTTATGGGACTCAAAATGAATGGTTTTATAACCACGGGTTAAGTAATGATCCTATTTCTAGTCCAAAAAATGCATTTACAGATGTAGCTGCCCCAAGCGCAAGAATGTTTAGAGCTAGAGGAGCATATTTAACAAATGATTATGGTTTAACTTGGGGAGCAACTTCTGAAGCTGCTCCTTTAGTCACTTCATTGGTAGGGATTTTGTTATCAGTTAATCCAAATTTGGGGGTAAGTGATATTTATGACATTATTACATCTTCTACAGATTACGACAATATAGTAGTCCCTCCGGGCTCATCTACTTTTAACCATCCTGATGGAGTAAGAAAGTACAATAAATATATAGGGTATGGTCGAATTAATGCTTACAAGGCAGTACTAAGAGCGCTACCGGAAATAACGAATTATACAATTGCCACTAATACCACAATTAATGAATCAAAGCTTATATCTGGAAATTTGGTTGTTAACTCGGGCGCAAAGTTAACCTTAGGTTCTGGTGTTACTTTATTGATGGATCAAGGAAGCTCAATTAGTGTGAATGGAGAGATTGATATCAATGATGTAAAGTTCGTGACTTTAGATGATGACACATGGAGCGGTATTACTTTTAACTCAGGCTCAGAGGGTGACATACGGAATAGCGTAATTCAAAATGTTCATAAGTACGGAGGCGGGGGAATAAATATATATAGTACTAATAATCATATCGAAATATATAACAATACAATTTCAAATTTTACTGGTTATGCACATGGAATTTATATAAGCAATTCAAATGATGTATTTATATATGACAATACTATCGAGGATGTAACTGGTTCTGGAATTAGTACTTATAACTCATATGTAAATATTTTCGATAACTTTATAAAAGGTTTTAGTGACACGGGAATAAAAGCAGGTAGTTACAGTACAGTAGTTTTAAGTGCTTCATCTTATCCAAACTATACAGGTGAGAACAGTATAATAGGTGGAAAATATGGATTTCAATCAGGCTATCAAGCAACTATAAATGCCGGAAATAGTAATTATGCTGATGACAATAGAATACTAAATCAAAATGCAAGTGGATGGAAACACGTGTATACATCAAGTTCCTCAGCAACAGTATATGCAACAGGTAATTATTGGAAACCTGTGAGTGGAAGTGGAGGTGTAGCTCCAACTATAAGTGGAAGCGGTACTGTGTATTACTCTCCTTACTTAACCACAGATCCGAATCCTAGTGCAGGTTTCGAAAAAGATGAAGATGTAATTGAGCAAATTATATTATCAAATAATAGAAAAGCAGATGAATCAGACAAAATTCAAGTTGCAATAAGGCTTATAAATGATAAGAATTATGTTATTGCTGAAAAAACGCTAAATGATTTGATTATAAATTCAAGTGATCAAGAGATTATAAAGCAGGCAATACGTAATTATAGCTTGTTAATTCAAAAATCAAATAATGAAAACTGGTTAAGCCGTTTAGAAAACTTCGAGAAAATTTTTTCCAGTAAGGACATAAAAATATTACTTCAAATAGAATCAGCTAAAACATCCTTTTTCTTAAAAAAATATGAGCTTTCATTACTAAAACTAAACGCAATAATAAAAGGTGATTTGGCAGAATCGGAGGATTTATATCATGCTAATATTTTGTCATCTTACATTGCTACAGAGAATGGGAATCCAGAACGAGCAGAAATATTTTTTAACAAAGCATCCGAATTGAGCAAGTCTAAGAATATCTCAAATACACGCAATGAAGAGCTTAATAATTTAGAGCTTTATCTGAATTCTAAACAAAGTCAATCAAATATTAAAACTGATGAAAGTTCTTATACAGATAGCATAATTAAGGAGCATGGTTTATCGAATTATCCAAATCCCTTTAATCCAGAGACAGTAATAACTTTTAATATTTTGGAAAGGGGTTTTGTTGAATTAGTTGTTTTTGATTTATTAGGAAGAAAAGTAGCTACATTAATTAATGAGAATAAAGAATCTGGTATTCATTCAGTTAGTTTCGATGCTTCTTTTTTGTCTAGTGGTATCTATATTTATAGATTGCAGACCGACAATAATATTATTACAAAAAGGATGACTCTGATAAAGTAATCCTATAATTAAAAAAGTTTAAAGCCTTTGTAAAAGCAAAGGCTTTTTTATTTGTAGTTGATTCGAATATCTGTAAATTATATGTGTAAAACATGTGTATCTATGAATCAATTTCATCAAAAAATAAAAGGTCGAGGTTCATCCGACAATCCAATCAACCGGTTTGAGGGAAACTATATTGATTTTGACCTGGATGAGGAAACAGGTGAAAAACCAAATCCGAAAACCAAACTCTTTGCAGACCATGCAAAAGAAATTATCTCATTTAATAAAAGTCCTGATATTCCTTTCGATGCTGGATTGAATGTGTACCGTGGATGTGAACACGGCTGTATTTATTGTTATGCACGTCCTTTTCATGAATATTTGGGATTTTCGGTTGGGCTGGATTTTGAAACTAAGATCATGGTCAAATATGAAGCTCCAAAATTATTAAGGAAACAGTTTCAATCTCCAAAATGGAAACCACAAGTAGTGGCAATGAGTGGAATAACAGATTGCTATCAACCTATAGAAAGAGGATTACTGCTTACGAGAAAGTGTCTTGAAGTCTTCGCTGAATTTAGAAATCCTGTGGGAATTATAACCAAGAACCATCTTATAACACGTGATATAGATTTACTGAAGGAGCTAAATGAATATAGCTGTGTGAGCACTACTATTTCGGTAACCTCTTTGGATAATAAGATTACTGAGGTTATGGAACCCAGAACTTCAAGACCATATAGACGACTGAAAGCCATCGAAAAGCTTTCGAATGCCGGAATACCTGTTGGCGTAAATGTAGCTCCTATCATTCCGGGATTAACAGATCATGAATGTGCTGATATTTTGAAATCGGCAACCGATGCAGGTGCAATCCGCGCAAGCTATATCATTGTTAGATTGCCTTTTAAAGTAAAAGATCTTTTTCAGGATTGGTTGGGACAAAATTTTCCTGACAGAAAAGATAAAGTTTTAAACAAAATAAAAGATATGAGAGGTGGTGAATTATATTCTGCTGAATTTGGAAAAAGAATGAGAGGAGAAGGGAATTATGCTGATCAAATCAGAGATTTATTTTCGGTTCAAACAAAAAGACTGGGGTTGAATAAAGGTTCATCCAAACTTACAATAGAGCATTTCAAGAGGTCGTCTGGTGATCAATTGCAATTATTTACATGATAAGATTAAAATATTCATCGAATTAGAAACTTTCGGGTATTTGGCTCGTCTAAATCATTGTAGCTTCCCGATATCCTAACAGCGGAGAGTAGCTTTTTAAACATGATCATTCTTCTCATATTTTAAAGGATATCGGGTTTTTTTTT
>Ga0189291_100254_pt1 | contig 30532 bp, 25 predicted proteins | sample UW1redminimetaG_FD_130331 | JGI IMG/M metagenome (GOLD analysis project Ga0189291, IMG submission 130331) | Marine microbial communities from the Costa Rica Dome - UW179B-red mini metaG | ecosystem: Environmental > Aquatic > Marine > Oceanic > Photic zone | place: Costa Rica: the Eastern Pacific... | reverse complement strand
CAAGCGAGGGATTTATCCCGTAGCATTCTGAATTAGAACGCTAATGTTGGATTCCAACTCACATCGGATTAAAACCCTCGCTGGTTAACATTGTGAAAGCTAGTGTCATTGGTTTGGAATTGCGTCCAAGTTCACAAGCGAGGGATTTATCCCGCAGCATGAATTTTTTGATTGAAGTTAGAAATGAATTTTTCATTAAGAACAGAATTTCCCTTCACTATTTGTATCTTAGATTTATGTTCAAAGTTCAAGACACCATTTTAACCGAAGATATTGCTACCACTAAATTTAGCTGCGATTTACCACGCTGTAAAGGCGCGTGTTGTGTAGTTGGAGACGCCGGAGCTCCGGTGGTGAAATCCGAAATTCCTGTGTTACACAAAGCCTATCGATTATTGAAAGATGAACTACGACCTGAAGCTGTTGAAGTAGCGGATCGGGAAGGAGTTGTAATTGGTAGCGAAAAAGCCGGCTATGAAATTGCCTGTGTAAATGAAGCGGAATGCATTTTTGTACAATATGGCGAGAACGATGTATCATATTGTGCGATTCAAAAAGCATATTTCGACGGAAGAATTAACTGGGAAAAACCTTTAAGCTGTCACTTATTTCCGGTTCGATTAAAAAAGATCGCTGATTTTGACTACGCCAATTTCGAATATGTGGATAGTTTATGCTCTGCAGCTTGCGACAAAGGTAGCAAACAAGGAATATACTTATCTGATTTTTTGGAAAAGCCACTAACCCGCAGATACGGGGAAGATTGGTTCGATGAATTTAAAGCAGCCTGTAACTATATTCGGGAGCAGGAAATAAAGTAGAAATGCTACGGAATCAACAAAATATCAGCCAGAAGCAGCAACTGGGTCAGCAGCAAAAACTGTCGCCACAACAGCTGCAGTTTATAAAACTGCTACAACTACCCACAATAGCTCTTGAGCAACGGATCAAAGAAGAGTTGGAATTGAATCCCATTTTGGAAGAAGCCGAACCCGGCGAAATAAAGCAGGAACGGATAGAGGTAGAAGATGAAAAACCAGTTTCTCAAGAAAAAGAAGACGGCTTAGAAACTCTTGAAGAACATGAAGTTGATTGGGACGAATATGATTCAAACACTGAATATGAAGGAGAATCGTATTCCACACCAACGCATCCTGATATGCAAGAATGGCAAGATCTTCCTGATCCTTATCATGCTTCATTTCTTGAAGAATTAGAAGATCAGGTCAGTTTACTTGATTTGACAGATGAGGAGCAATTAATTGCGGATCAAATTTTAGGTTCATTGGATGAAGACGGATATTTTCGGCGGGATCTTGAAGCAGTAGCTGATAATATCGCATTTAATCACAGTGTATATGTTGAGGTTGAAGATGTAGACCGAATACGGAAACAGATTCAGTTGCTAGACCCGGTTGGCATTGCATCTATGAGTTTACAGGATTGTCTGTTGGTGCAGATCGAACAGTCATCTAATGAGCTGGACGGACGTGAACTGGCGATCGACATCGTAAAAGATGCTTGGGAGGCTTTCGAGAAAAAACACTTCAAGAAGTTGTTACAGAAATTCAATGTCTCTGAAGAAGAACTCAAAGATGCTTTTGATGTTATTAAAGGGATGGATCCACGTCCCGGATCTGTAGGAACTGATATGGAAGAATCTCAGAATTATATTGAACCCGATTTTGAAGTATACTGGAGAAATACAGACGAATCTGATTTTGAAAAAGGCGAGTTTCTCATAAACTTGAATCAACGGAACTCACCGTCTCTTAGAATATCTCCCGATTACAAACAGATGTGGGATGACATCAAAGAAAAAAGAGAAAAGCCCGACCAGCAAACCCAGAATTTCATAAAAGGAAAAATCGATTCAGCTAATTGGTTTATTGAATCCATAAAACAGCGCCAAAATACATTAATGAATGTGATGAAGACAATGGTGGCTTTGCAGGAAGACTTCTTTAAATACGGCGACAGCTTAAAGCCCATGATCCTGAAAGATATTGCAGAACGAATTGGTATGGATATTTCTACCATTTCACGAGTTGTAAACGGAAAATACGTTCAAACCAATTTCGGAGTACATGAACTCAAGTATTTTTTTAATGAAGCAATGGAAACGGATAGTGGAGAAGAGGTTTCAAACAGAGAGGTGAAGAATATTCTTCAGACCATTATTGATAAAGAAGACAAGAGAAAACCTTTGAGTGATCAGGAACTCGCCAATCAGTTAAATGAAAAAGGATATAAAGTAGCCCGCCGAACGGTTAGTAAATACAGAGAGCAATTGAACGAGCCTGTGGCGAGATTACGGAAGCAAATATAGATATTTTATCTTAATCAGTTACCGAAGACTACTTTATATTTTTGAAGAGATGATCCATCTTCACTTACAGAATACACAAAATCGTTCTTATCAATAAAAAGCACATTCCCGAGCCGGATGAAAACACTGGTTTTAACAAGATAGTTAAATATAAAATTGAGCTCACAAAAAAATAACAGTAAAAGAACTTGTTGAATAAGCATGAAATAAAACATTAATTAAACAAAGAGGATTCTGTTATAGAATTTTTAAATGTATTAAGTAGAGAAGAAATGAAGAATGTGAAAGGGGGACATGGGTTGTCATGCATACTGTTGTACGGGCGGTCCTGGCACTTGTGTAGCAACTGGGTCTTGTAGTAATTGTACTAGTACTAACAATGAAGACTGTCAAACTGAATTAGCAGGTCTGGGTTTTACCTGTGATGAAGGGGAATACCTTGCTTCTTTGTATTATCCACAAGAAGCATAAAAATAAGTGATAAGGGAGCTATATCTTATTGGTTCCTTTATCGTTTTAAATATATATATGTCATTTTTTAAGCTGTTTTTTTATTTCATATTTTTCTTGGCAATAGGGTTTGGATGTTCTTTAGATAAAGAAGGCAATGATACTTCTTCTAATGGTGGTAGACCTATGGAAACACAACACATTTCATTACCTGAAGAATATGATTCACTAAAAAACGTCTTGGCTTATCCGTCAGATGTTGCTGCCCCCTATGAAGTATCGCTTATCGAGAAAACTATATATGGATCTACTGAAGAGAAATTTTTATCGGATATTGCTAAATTTGAAGTGAACGATGAAGGTTTAGTGTTTATAGAAGCTAGAAGTGAAATTAATGTATTTAATGCTAATGGCAATTATTTAACGACTTTGGGAAGAAGAGGTCGTGGACCTGGAGAGTTTTCCAATATGACCAGTCTTTCACCGATCATTAAATCAAGCGGGCTATATGTTTATGATGATGTTCTCGGGAGAATAAATATTTTTGACACACAGGCCCTCGAGTTTTCTCAGGCAGTTTTAATAAATCGTAGGCAAATTAGCAAAGTTGATGATTTAGCAAAAACACATGTACAAATGTTGGTTGATATTACAGATGGCCTTTTCTTGTTTGAATTTGAAGATTTCAGAACGGAGGATATAGAGAAAGAGATATATAGAAGGTATTATTTGATTGATTATCAAGGAGAAGTGGTTTCCGATGAGGTTTTTAATATCCCATATAAAAACCCAAATAATACGAAGGCATATTTCTTTTCACCTCAAAAATCTTTTTTTCCTCTTTCAAATGGATCTGATCGTCAAAACAAAATTGTATTTGACTCAAAAAATAATATTTACACTTCATGGACAGAAAATTTTTTTATAAAAGTCTTTGATTCTCAGGGCCAATATCAAAGATCAATATTTTATCCGTTTCAAAATAGTCCTTTAAATGAAAATGAGATAATAGAAACTTTCAAGTATGATGAAACTGTTTACCAGAGAGCAAAGAATTATAAATATCCAGAAACTTGGCCCGCAATAGATCAATTCTTTGTTGATGATGAAGATAGGATTTGGGTATCAACGATTATAGATGACGAGCAAAATTATGAGTGGTGGATTCTAAAAAATACAGGAGAATTGATTTCGAAATTTAATTGGCCTGGAGAAAGACTTAGACGTGCAAGAAGATTTAGAGCACAACCTATAGTAAGAAATGGGTATTTCTATATAAAAGAAACAAATCCTAAGACAGGAGATTCACATGTAGCAAGTTATAAAATAATTCTTGAGAAAAAGGATTAGATGGTTCTATTTCAACACTACTGCCAACACGACCAAATGGATTGCGGTCCTACAAGTCTTCGTATGGTATATCGCTGATCCGGCTACGGGAAAAGTGGTGTATTCTAAAAAAGAATTTCTAAAAAACTGGTTAAATCACAATGTAGACAGTCAGGATAATGGCATTGTGTTGCTTTTGTACACCATCCCTAAGTTTTTTGAGCAAAGTCACAAGAAAAAAGACCGTTTAGATTTTGCCCGGTTATTTGAATACTTGAAACCCTACAAAAATCTGATTGGTCAGCTCGCTTTTAGGTTGGGGGTTGGAAGTGTTCTAAGATAAAAAAGAAAAGAATAGATATAAGAAGAATGTGTTTATTCATCATATATATTTAACAGCTAAGTATAATTATTACTTGCATATAAAATTAAAATAAGTTTTATTAAAAATAATACAAGAGGAAGGACATACAAAATTAGGTTTCAAAATAAGCACTAAATATTAACTTAGAACTTATTTTGTATGGAAAATTTAGAACATGCCTTGAAGGTTCTTAAACCCGAAATTAAGAACATACGAACTGTTAGCGAATGGGCTGTAATAATGGGATTTAGTGACACTAAATACTTTGCCCGCTTATTTAGACGACACTTTGGATTAACTTGTAAAGAAGCGCTCATTAAAGTAAGAGTTGAAACACTGTTTGATTGCGTTAAAAAAAATCCAAACCAAAAAAATTATTGTAATGCCAAAGATATCGGACTTCCTGATGAGGTTGCATTGAACAAATACTTACGTAAACATATAGGGAAGAATCCAACGGAATTTAAGGCCGAAATTCGTCAAGGAATTCTTACCAAAAGTACAATTTGGAAAAATGGGGTAGTAAAAAAAGATAATAATTTAAGATAATCTTTTTAGCTACACTAAAAGACTAACCAAAGTTTTTGATACTTATCTTCCGATTTTGAATACTTGATGGAGCCCTAAATCAAGTTTAAAAATCATGGATAATTCGTTAAAAAAATATTTCACTTGGATACTTTCTTTCATCTTCATTGCAGCTGGGGTTTTGAAAATAATCAGTCCCGATAATACCGGGGATATACTGATATTCCTTTTTCATTTCAGCTATTCTACAACCTTAATCACAGTCTATACTTTGGCCATAATAGAAATTATAATTGGTTTAAGTTTGGTATTTGGGTTTTTGCCCAGAATAACTAAATCGGTAGTAATCTTTAGTTGCACTTTATTTGTGCTTATTGCACTACTCGGATATCTAAATAATTGGCAGTTTGCTTGTGGGTGTTTTGGGAAATTTTCATTTGGAAGGTTTGACGCTGCCATGCTGATTAGAAATTCACTTCTTTTAGGAATGTCAATTTGGATTACCATTGACACATCCCAGTTCAAAAAATTGATCCCAATCGGGTCAATAACTAACAACAATAAATAGGAGAAAGCGATGAAGATTAAAAACTACATCAATAAAATTGTAGCAATTGCCGCGGTTGTTGCTCTTGTAAGTGGCTTTCAGTTTAATAATGCTGAAGGTAAGATGACAACTTTTGAATCCACAATTGGTATTGAAGAAGCATATGCCGGCCCGTGTGGAAGAAGAGGATGTGATGGGAAAATAAGTGATTGTGATGGAACTAGTTATACTATTTTTGCAGTAGGTAACATAGAAATTACAAGATATTGTACTGGAGAGAAAGCAACTTTGCAAGAATCCTTATAAACCGGAAATACCGCACCCAAAAAGGTGCGGTATTTATTAATAAAATACATTCATGAAAAAAATTTCGTATATAATATTTCTTTTCTGTCTTCTTAGTTTCAATCTAGAAGGTCAAAGTGTTGATGATTTTAAATACAACTGGGAATCAGAAGATCAATTACAATCTTCAAGAAAAGGTCTAGATACGCTTAAACTTATTAACGTTTTAGTTTCTTTAGATGATCAAGATTTGTTCCAGTTTGCTTATATAAGAGCTGATAATTTAGGTAATCTCGTCGGTTATGATTTTAATAAAGAAAGAGTGATTTACTTTCACCAAGAAGACTACAGTCTTGTAAGGGAGATTACAGACGGAAATGGGCGAGGTCCAAGAGAAATGAAACTTGTTCGTGACATAGAATTTGATAAAAAAGGAAACATGTGGATAATTGATTTGGAAGGCGGAAAAATTACAAAATGGTCAAAAGAGAATGAATTACTAAAATCTTTCAAACCTAAAAAAAAGTATACCAGACCTTATCGTATAGCTCTATGTGAAAATTCTATTTCAATTCTTTCAGAACAATACTTAGGAGAAGGCCTTTATCACAAGTTTGATCTGGAGGGTAATGAACAGAACTCTTTCATGACTTTAAAAAATAACAATAAAGATGAATTCAGATTATGGACCGATGCCTCTTATTTTCGAGGAGATTTGACATGTAGCAATGAGAAAATTTATCATGTTGGGAGATATAAAAACTATATAAGAAAGTATGATAAAAATGGAGAGTTACTTTTCTCCAAAAAAGTTATTGAGTTCGAGGGTAATCCGGAACCCTTATTAGAACTTGGAAATAGATCTTCAAGAAGAAAGGATGAAGTTAAAACAATTAGTGGTCAAATTGAGGTTCTAGATAATAGTTTATTGGTTTCATTCTCTGGAAAAAGAAACCCTTATTTCTATATTCTAGATATCTATGATTTAAATGGAAATTATAAAATTTCGTATCAGTTTAATCATCCAACAAAAGAGTTCACAACCGATGGTAAATTTATTTATACGCTTGAAACTCATAGGAATGATAAAAAACAGTTTATAGCAAAGTACAGGTTGCCCATTTTTGATTAGAACGACTTATGAAAATCTTCTTTTCAATATGTTTATGTTTTATTTTGGGATTAGTTTTAAGGTTAAAACCTGGTAGAATAATGACTCAATTTGGTCTTGAAAAAGGGTATGAAGGTCCTTCTGGTGATGCTGGTTGTGATGGAAAACCTGGTTAGTTTGGTACATTAGTAGTGATTAAGGTTTTTAAATGAAGAGCTACAAAAGATTGTACTGGTAGCAATGAAATTGAAGGCCCTGCATTTCAATAACATTAAAAAACAAATGTGTCCTTGAATTACAAAAGACACGTTTTAATTACATTAATATGAAACTATTTACGTTATTTCTTTTGCTTTTCTTTGCTAAAGTTATTTTCTCATAACACTCAGATTCTTCTGTTTTAATTTCGGAAAAAGGTGATAAAGATCAGGTTCAGTGGAACGAGGGAAAAAATAAGTACCAGCATTTTTTGCTGGTACTTTAAATTGATATTTATATGAAAAATTTCTTATTAATACTATCATTGCTCATAGCAAGCGATTTAGTTACGGCTCAAGCAATAATTAAAAATAATAATGCTACAAAAGAACGAGTTTTTATAAACGATACCCTGTTAAAGGTTGGATCTTTTTTTCTTTCAGATTATGAATTATATAGAGCACCGATATTCCAAATAGATATTAGTTCAGACAAGTTATTCGCTTACGATTATTCGCAAAAAAATTTATTTAGACTAGACTTAGTAGATTACAAAATAAATGGATACGAAAGTATTGGAAATGGCTTGGGATCAGGCCCAGGTGAATTTAGAAACCCAACTGATATATGTGTACTAAGTTCTACAGAAAGCAATAAAGTTATAATTATCGATGCCGACCTTTCAAGAGTGAGTATTTGGGACGTAAACTCAGAAGAATTTACTAAGAGTTTTAAGACTAAGAAAATAGTTCCCTTTAGAGTTGCATGTTCTGATGAAAAGATTATCGTTTACAATAGCAATGGTTCCAAGTTTGGTGATTATCATATATATGACAAAGAAGGAAATTTTTTAGGAGGAATGAACCAAGGAGAAACCCCAAAGGATGCATTTCTTGATTCAGGCTATATTGTATCTGAGAAAGAAAAGCTATACTTCACATCAGAAGGTCGCTCTGAGATTAAAAAATATGATTTAGAAAAACTAAATCTAATCTATGAACAGAGTTTAGTTGATGCTCAAGAAGATCCCAATACTTTATCTAGGGAAAAAAATGAGGAATCTATATCGATTAAGAGAAGTAAAAGCTTTAAGTATAACTCAAGAGGCATAGGTATAGTAGATAATTTTTTAGTAGTTCTATTCTCAGGGAGAAAGGACGCCCATGGTAAAATCGTTGATTTTTACGACAAGTCTAATCTTAATTATATGTTCTCTGTATTGGTTGATCAGTTTGCAAGTGGAATGAGTGTTCGTGATGGCTTAATAATTTTAGATTCATATAATTTTGACAAAAAGGAAAGAGAACTAATTTTATTCAAATTAAAGGAATAGATTGAATAAAAAGATTACTTTTTATGCATTGATAGGATTAACTGGGTTAAGTTATATATTTTTATTCGATGTTTACAAAGTCATGACCCCTTCAATGGCCTCAATAATAAATTCTAATGATTACGTACTAGTAGTTAGAAAAACTATTTTTTCACGATTTAAGTCAAGTGATATTTTGTCTTTCAATAATGATATGGAAGATGATCATACAACTTATATTAAAAGGTCTGTTGCGGTAGAAGGAGATACTATTCGAATTGAACGTGATTATATAATGATTAATGATTTTATAATTCCTCATGATCCCATATTTGAAATGATGGTATTAGAAAGAAATTATGGAGACTCGATTAAGTATTTTGATTCAAGTGAATATGCAAGGTACTTATTTCGCAAAATTAACAATATAAATGATCACTATATTTTAAATGATGGGAAAGCTTTGATAGTACCCGAAAATCATTACTTCATGGTAGGAGATAATTACTACGAAAGTATGGATTCCAGATTTTGGGGGTTTATCCCAAAAAAGAATATTAAAGGAAAAGTGATCTGGATTTTCTGAATCACTTTCAAAAGCTTAAGTTTTATATTATAATCCTAAGTGCTTATTAATTAATCATCTCATTTGCTCTTAAGAAAGCCTATAGCTTCTATCATTTTAATATTGACAGTGCTCATTTTTTACTTGAAGACAACACTACTTCTATCCTACGGTTAAGCAATGATCTTTTGTCTAATGTGAATCCGCATACGCTGTTAATCAGTACCGAATACAAAGGCGTACCGGCTGCTGATGTTGAATACCGGATTAACGAGCGATTGGAAGGAACACTTGGCTCTGTTCAGGGAGTTCAGGAAACGTGAAGTCTTTCCCGTCAAGGACAAAGTCTCATATCCCTCACCTTCAAATGGGGAACAGATATGGATTTGGCTTTTCTGAATGTAAGAGAAAAACTGGCAACCCCCTTTCATTTGTTAATATTGGTATTCTAAATACTACTAAAGGAAATCTTTCTAAAAAAGATGGAACTTTTACTTTAAAAATAGAAAATATATCTAACTCGGACACAATTAGATTCTCATATATAGGATATGAAACTCTAAAGAAGAGTGTAAAAGAAGTGAAAGCTGAGAGCAATATTATCCTTAGTCCTAATAAAATTGAATTAGATGAAATAACAGTAGAAGCCAAGAGATATGATAAGATCATTAGGATTGGCAATGATTATAGAAGAAGAGGAGGAACGGCTTTTTTGGGTTGGAGTGAAGGGGAAGAATTAGGGGGAATAATTGAGATTAATAAACCAGTTCAAGTTTTAACCGCTAATTTTAAAATAGAAAGCATTTCGGGAGATAGTTTACATTTTCGTTTAAACATATACGATTATAAAGATGGAAAAATTGGGGACAACCTTTTAAACAAGAATATTTATATTCATGAAAAGCAAAAAGTGGGAATTCTGACAAAAAACATTAGTGATCTTAGCTTAATTCTAAAAAATGATGTGCTATTGGCACTGGAATACATATATATAGATGGAAATGAAGCAGGTAAGCCTGATAGCACTTTTCTGTTTCGCTTTAGAAAGAATAGATCAAATGGTATTTTGTACAGAGATCAAGAGAAATCAAACAACATTCAAAACGAGTTTAGAAAAATTAACAATACAGTATTACAGTTTTACTTGGAAACTATCATTAATAATTCTGAGTCGCAAACAGTAGCATTGATACTATGTTATAAGCTCAAACTTTGACACCAGAATTTATTCGCTTCCTGTTGAAAAAGCTGAAAAAATGAAAAAACTAATAGCCTCATTAATTATTTTACCACTAAGTTTTGCATTAAGTGTTAGTGCAAATCCAGGATCGTGTACATCACAACATTCTTGTAATGGATGTACTACAAGTTTTACTCAAAATAGTACTAGCTGGTCTTACACTGTTGATTGCGGTTCTGGCGATCCTGATACATTTAATGGTTCGGGAGACTATGAAGGTACATTTTGTGGCGGGTAGGAGCCATGCTCTGTACCACAAAAAGCTTAAAATTAAATTAATCCAGAGCATTAAGTTCTGGTTTCTTTTATGAATAAATTATTTATAGTTATTTTTACGATATTTTTCAGTTGTGTATCTGAGAAAAAGTTTGAAGTTGATACTGAGTCAAATCAGCTGAATGATTTAATCAATACATCAAAAATAAGTACCATAAATACCGAAAGCATAAAAACTGATACGGTTTTTGTTGAAGAGCATATTAGTTTTGAATCATCTGTATTTCTCGACAATAAAGTTTTTGTAACTGATCTTATTGGAATCAATATCACTGAAAGTAATTCAGTTATTTTTAATAGAAATTTTCCTTTCATTATAAATCATAATGAAGATTCTGATTCTTTAAAAGTAATTGGTAAAGAAGGGAAAGGACCTAATGAATATAGTGAGATCAAAAATGTAGTTATTTCTGAGAATTATAATTATGCAGTTGACCCATCAAACTCAAGAATAAGTAAGCTTGACAAAAAATTTGATTTTATTGATGTCTTTACAAATGAGAAAATAGACTTTCAAACTAGTCAAAGCGAATATTCGATATTTAAAGATGATTTGGTGCTTCCTATAAAAAATAATGAAAAATATTTAGCGGGTCTTTTCAATGATAAAAATGGTGCTTTAAAAGCAAGTTTTTTACCAAGATTAATTCCAATTGGAAAGCAACCAGCGGCTGTAAATAATTACAAAATTTCTTCAAGTAAAAATGGGAAAATAAGTCTTGCTTATTTTGGTCTTCCATATATAATTTTGGTTGATGAGAATCTAAAGCCAGTACAAACAATTATTATTCAATCTGAAGAAATCAAAGAGAAAACTAGTTCACTTAAACCTATTGAAGATAACTCCGGATTAGGTGTTGGCGTTTCACAGATTATTTTTGGAGTTGAATGGATTGACGATAGTCATTTGATGTTTTTTAGAAAAAATATGATTTATATACTCCAAGAAATTCAAGGAAGTTTTAATCTCATAAATAAAGTAAAATTAGAATACTCCGATGAGGCACTGGCCAAAAAACATAAAATATATGGAGTTAAATTTAGGGTTACAGACATAAGTAATGATTTCATGTACGTGAGTTCAAACTTTGATACTGGAATTTATTCGCTTCCTTTAGATAAATTATTAAAGAACTGAAAGGCTGTATAATTCTAATTTTAAAAACTTCTACATCTCTTTCAAAACCAAATAATTTACATTATACTCTAAGTACTTGTAAATTAATAATCTTATTTGCTTTTAAGAAAGCCTGAAGCATCTGTAATTCAGGTGGATATTGCTCAGGTTGTTGGACGAATGAGTGTCAAAGAAGTGTGCAAAATTTTTGCGGTAGAATTCAAGGTGCCCAATCTGGTATAATGTATGATTGCTTCAGGAATTAATGCCAATTGCAATTTAGATTAACAAAAAGGACATAATAAATTGTCTTTTTTAAATTTTAAAAATAGATGAAAAAAGCCTTTTTAGTATTTCTCGTCTTAGGATTATTCATTTCTTGTCAAAGTGAGAAAGAACAGGCTCATTTTTTGAACGTAAAAATACAGGAATCGGAGTCAAGGAGTTTTAGTCAAGAAAAGCTAACTCTTGAATTTGAAAGAGATTTAGAAACATTAGGTATTTACACTTTTGCAACATTCGCTGAAACCAAGGATCACTTCATTGTAGTGGAAAATGAAGAGTTAGTCATTAGATATTTGAATAAATCTGATTTAACTGTACAAAAAACCTTTAAAATAGAACAAGGAAGAGGACCTCAGGAGCTTGAATATATAATGGCATTTGATGCCTCAGATGAGGTAATTGCTTTTGCGGATAATAATTTGTTAAAAATCATTCTTTTTGACCATCAAGGTAATCTCGTTAATGAATTTTCAACTAAGAGAAAACCCTTTCGGTTAAATGTATCTCCGAACCGAGGTCTAAATTTATTATACATATATTACATTGATAAAGCAGATAGCACTTTTCTATTCAATCTAAACGAATTTGGTGATGTAAATTATGCATTTCAAAAAGAAAATTATGAGGAAATGCATCCTTTTTCTACAAATGGTACTATTAAAACTGTAAATGATACTCTCTATTATGTTGGAGGTTATGACCCATATATAAAAAAATATGTAAGAGGAGAAAAAGTTTATTCTAGAGCAACTATCGACAATTATGATAGCTCTCTAAACTATATTACAGTAATAAGTAATGATAGCCGGTCAACCAGCTTAAGCCCAGCCGCAATTTTTTCTTCCAGGGATTTTGACGTTAAAAAGGGTTCCATTTTTGTTATTCCGTATAGTAATGGAGATAATGATTTTTCATTTATTGATGTATACGCCTCCAAAGATGGTTCTTATATCGAATCATTTCGAACTATAGATGTACCCGATAAGATCAATGTATATGAAGATGAAAGATCTATATTAACGATAGAAAAAGTAGAGGATTTGGAAAAACCTGTATTCAGGAAATATAGTTATTGATGCTATTCTACAGCAATTTAATAACACAACTCTTTTTTTAGTAGTAAATTTATATTATAATCCTAAGTGCTTATTAATTAATCATCTCATTTGCTCTTAAGAAAGCCTATAGCTTCTATCATTTTAGTATTGGCAGTGCTCATTTTTGGTGGGATTACGCTTTCACGTCTTTCAATTGAGCTGTTGCCGAATGTAAACCCACCCACGCTGTTAATCAGTACCGAATACAAAGGCGCACCGGCTGCAGATGTTGAATACCGGATTAACGAGCGATTGGAAGGAACACTCGGCTCTGTTCGGGGAGTTCAGGAAACGCGAAGTCTTTCTCGGCAAGGACAAAGTCTCATATTCCTCACCTTCAAATGGGGAACAGATATGGATTTGGCTTTTCTGAATGTGAGAGAAAAACTGGATCAAGCCAGACCGTTATTGCCACAAAATGCTGAGCGGCCTCAATTGGTGTATTCTTCCGCATCTGATGAACCAATCGCAACTATTGCAGTTACGCTGAAAAATGCGGAAAATCAAAATTTTGGAAATCGTTTGGCAACCAAACGTTGGACAGAACAAGTTTTTTCACGTAGACTAGAACAACAAGAAGGAATTGCACAGGCTTTATTAGTTGGGGAAGTAGAACCTGAGGTTCAGGTTAATTATGACTCAAAATTGTTGGATAGATATGGACTCACACTTACCCAAGTTCAGCAAATCATAAGTAATGCTAATGTATTTTCATCAACAGGAGAACTAAGAGACGGCTGGTATCGCTATGCGATCAAAATTCAAAGCAGAATTGAAACTATTGAAGACATCGAATCTATTCCGGTTATCTCGTTGGCAAACGGACGCGTGCTTACCTTGTCGGAAATCGCAAATGTTGAAATCAAAGAAGCTGATCCGTCTTCTTTTGCCTTGCTGGATAATCAGGAAGTGCTGAATGTGTTGGTAAAAAAGGAGTACGGAGCCAATACAGTTACTGTTTTTGAAACGCTTCAAAACACGGTTGCTGAAATCAAAACTCAGAATCCCGAATTTGATATTCAGATTATTCGAGAAGATGCGACCTATATTGAAAATTCTATCTCAAACTTGCTACAAACGCTTATCATAGGTGGAGTATTGGCTTTTATAGTTCTGTTTCTGTTTTTAGATGATGTGCGAAGTCCGTTTACCATTGGTATTTCTATTCCTGTAAGTATTTTCCTCACTTTTGTGATCATGTATTTGTTTGATATTCAATTGAATATCATTTCTTTAAGCGGTCTTACATTGGGAATCGGTTTACTGTTAGACAATTCGATCGTAGTATTGGAGAATATCAATCGCTACAAAAAACTTGGCCTTGATAAATACGAAGCAGCAACCAAAGGTACCAAAGAAATTGCGCTAGCGGTAACAGCATCAACATTTACAACGATATCGGTATTTTTCCCGCTTATATTTTTAGGTGGATTTGAAGGAGCTTTCTTTCGAGATCTTGCAGCCACACTTTCAATCAGTTTGATTTCTTCTTTGCTAGTGGCACTGGTGATCTTGCCGGTATTTGTAGTGCAATTCAGTGGAAAGGGAAGTGGTGGGTTTCTATCAAAAATATCGGATGCATTAGATCGAATTATTGAAAAATATGAACTGAGTTTAACCCGCTTTATTCGAAAGCCGCTTATTCCGTTATTAATCACCTTAAGTGTAGCGGCAATTTCGATCTATGTATTTATGATCATCCCAAAAAATGCATTACCGGAAGGTGAGCCGGAGCGTGTGGAATATTTGGTTACGATGCCAGGGAATACCTCTATGCGATCAGCTAAAGAAGCTTCAAAAACACTTACTTCTTTTTTAAAACGAGAAACCAAAATTGGTAATATTTTATCCATTGGGGGCTATACTGATAACTCCAGCTTAAGCTCCATTCAGGATGAAGGGCTCAATAAATTCAAGATCATAGTTCCGGTTCAAAGCTGGGAACAATCTTATAAAGTAGAACGTCTTTTTGCCGGATTTCAGGATGTATATCAAAGTTGGAAATTTACGCAACAAGGTGATTCAAGAATAGGAGGGAGCAGCTCCTCGGTAGAAGCTCCAGTACAATTTAGTATTGTTGGGATTGATCGGAATTTCAGCAGGAGAATTGGAACAGCTTTAAATGAGCATTTAGATCGTAGTTTTGATGAAGTGTCTCTATCGGAAAAATTTCCACAAACAGTTGAGGCTTATCAACTTCAGTTGAGAAACGATCGATTATTGTTTTACGAAATCGGAGAAAGGGATGTGATTGCCTATCTGGAATCGTTAACGCGAGGAATGTATGTGACCGACTGGAACCGACAAGATGAACAGATCGCTATTCGTTTGTTGGGGGAAGGCGAAAACCTTACTGATCCTGGAGAAATAAAGCTTGATATAAAAAACAAGGTGATCCCGCTTTCCGAGATAGCTTACATAAACGTGGTAAATGAAGCAGAGCAAATTGAACGGTTAGAGCAGTCGGCTATACTGACGTATAATTCGAATTTCACATTTCTTGATTGGTGGTGGGAAGGGGATAAGATCAAAAGTGAGATCAATGATTTTATGCAACAAACAGGGAATGAGATCAGGATAGGAGGAACAGCCATACAGCTTATAAATTTATTGAAAGAACTCGGTTTATTGCTATCAATAAGTGTGCTTCTAATTTATTTGATTCTGGCTATTCAATATGAAAATTTAAAATATCCGTTCATTATTATTTTGGCTATCCCTTTTGCGTGGATAGGATCAGTGTTCGCTCTCTATTTGGGAGGTGTTAGTTTAAATGCACTGTCTTTTATGGGGATATTGATTCTAACCGGAATTGCAGTAAATGATTCCATTTTGAAAGTAGATTTTATGCGACGTTATTACGAAGAAACAGGCAATCTGGAAGAAGCCGTCAGAGAAGCAGGAAAAAATAGATTCCGTCCGGTAGTAATGACGAGCTTAACAACTATTTTAGGCTTGATTCCAATGTTGATTCCTTTTGGTGATGGATATGTACTGCGTCAGTCGCTGGCAATTGCGTTAATGGGTGGAATGGTAACAAGTACCTTATTGACTTTGTATTTGATTCCAATGGTTTTTAAATGGATTGAGGGTAGGAAATTACGAATTAGGAATGGTTCAATTATGAATAAGGAAATTGAGAATTAGAAATATTTGGATGAGTAAAGAAGTTAGCCAGGTAAACCAGCGAGGACTTCAGTCCGTAGCTTTTGAGAAATAGTATTTGAAAGAATTTATTAGTAAAAGTTAGTCAGGTAAATAAGCGAGAAATTTATTCCGCAACGATATACAGGCAATAAAATGGAAAAAATAGTCAGAACATTATTTGTTATAATCATTGGAGGGCTTTTGATCTCCTGCAAAGGGGAGAAAGAGGAAGTTGAAACTCCTGATCTGGATAGCATAGAAATTTTACCGGAAGTAGTATTCACGGTGGTTGATGATGAACCGCTTCGATACTACATCGAAAGCCGTGGTGTGGTTGAGCCTATTCAAAAGCTTGTAATTTCACCTAAGATCAGTGGTTTTATTGAGAAACATAACATTGCTTCAGGAAAAGAAATTAATAAAGGAGATTTGATCCTTCAATTCGATAAGGAGGAACTTGAAAACAGTTTACAAGAAGCTGAGAATAATTATCTGCAAGCAAAAAATGAATATGAAACCACGATCAGGAGTCAAAAGGCATATTCCGGAAATTTTGATGATAAATTAATTCGAATAAATACAGGCTTAGCGAACGCTGAACTTATTTATGAACGGGCAAAATTGAATCTCAAATATACTACAATGAAAGCTCCGTTTTCAGGTACTGTATCTACAGATGAAGTGTTATCAGTTGGTGCTTATATAGGTGCGGGAAAAGATCTGGGAAGTTTGTTGAATACAAAAAAAGTGCGAGTTCGTTTCGATGTATTGGAGAAAGAAGTGATTCAATTAAATAAAGGGATGGATGTAGAAATAAAGGGTCCTTCCAACGATGAATATATTGGAAAAATAGTAGCGATATCACCTGAAATAGATGAGGAATCAAAAACAGGACAGGCTATAGTAGAAGTAAATAATCCTGATGGAACATTTAAAACCGGTATGACTGTTGAAGGTCGAATTTTTGTACGAAGCGCCACTTCAAAAGTAAGAATGCCCAGAGAGAGCTTACTTGCAAGAGACGGCCGTACTTTGGTTTTTAAATTGAATAAGAACGAAGTAGAATGGATCTATGTAACGCCGGAAGAAATGAATACGGAATGGGTGCTCATCAATCATGAAGAAATTAACCCGGGCGATACACTAGCTGTTGACAAGCACTTCAGTATCAGTCATCAACAAAAGGTAGTTCCTTTAATAGCAAATTGATTGCTTATGAGAGAACTACTTCAACGAAAATACCTGATCTCATTTTTTTACCTGATCGTTTGTATTGTGGGACTTTCAACATGGGTTCGTATTCCTGTTGAAAATTCTCCTGAGTTAAATCTTCCACGGATTACGGTTAGCTATAGTTGGGGTAATACAGCTCCTGAAATTGTAGAGCAGGAGATTACCCGCAAAGTTGAAAGTGCGGCCAATAACCTTCGGGATGTTAATGAGATTCGATCGATCACTCAATCCGGCAGGTCTCAGGTTATTATTAAATTTAATAAAAATGCTCCGGTCGAATTTCGGTCTCTGGAACTCAGAGAATATTTGTTTTCTGTAGAACAGCAATTACCACCGGCAGTGAGTCAGGCCAGAATAACGCGAAGTGTTCCCGAAGAACTGGAAGATCAACAAACATTTATAGTGTATACACTAAGTGGAGATTTACCGGGAAAAGCATTGCTTGAGTACGCACGTCAATCTATTAAAACAAAGTTGTTGGGTATTGAAGGGGTTTCTGATGTAGAACTCCAAGGCGTTGACGACCCGGCTCTTATCATTGAATATAACCGATTAGCACTGGAGAAATTTAATCTAAATGCCCCTGAAATTACACGACAAGTAAGAGATCGATTGAGTTGGAGAACCTCCGGTTATTTAGATTCAGGAGATTCCAGATTGAGCATTATCTTGCCACCAGATTTTAATAACTCTGTAGATATTGAAAATCTGAAAATTTCAATTCCCGGAAGTGTACGTCAACTAAGGTTAAGTGATTTTGCAAATGTTTCGGTACAAGATTATCCGTCAAAAAGTATCCGAAGAGTAAACGGGAGTACAGCACTAACAATCCGATTGAATAAAGAGCCCGGAGCTGATGCCATGGGGTTGGCAGAACTTGTGCTTGTTGAAATGGAAGAAATCAAAAATGTACTTCCTAGTGGAATGGAACTCAGATTACAAGTTGATTCTACTGAAGAACTCCGTGAGCAATTCGATCAATTAGCGAATCAGGCAATTTTTAGTGCACTATTGGTATTTCTGGTAGTGCTTTTATTTATCCGAAAAGTCCGGGCTCCTATAGTTATTGTTGGAAGCGTATTTTTTTCTGTGTTGATGAGTATCACTATGCTATTTTTGTTCGATTACACGCTTAACGTAATCACATTAGCTGGTTTAACTATTGCATTGGGAATGTTGATTGACAACGCTGTGGTAGTGTTTGAACAGATTAATCCGGGATTGCCAAAAAAACGATCCGGTAGAATTGAGCATATCAGAAAAGAGCTTCCGAAATCATTTGTTCCTGTTCTTGGAAGCACTTTTACAACCGTTGGTATTTTTGTGCCATTATTATTTGCATTGGAAGAACTTCGGTTATTTTTACTTCCACTGGCTGTTGCGCTTACAATCACATTACTGAGTTCGGTTATCATTGCTTTTACTTGGATTCCTTACGCACTTATTTGGTTAACACCCGCATCAAAAAAGAAGAAAAAGCTCAATAAAAAGAAATCCCACAGCAATCGTTTAAAGCGTGTGGTCCTTAAAACATTGATCATCAGAAATAAATTAAGATGGGGTTTAGCTATAGCGCTAATCGGTGTTATCGGAATTCCACTTTTTGTAATTGAAACTCCCGATGATTGGGAAGATACTGTTTGGCCCGAATTTACTCAGATCTATTTCGATAGCAGAGACGATATCGACCCTTTGATAGGTGGATTGACCTATAAATTTACCAAAGAAACTTATTTCGGGAGTCCGTGGAGACGAAATGAAGAAGAAACAATTCGAGTATATATTCGAAGTCCACAGGGAACACCGTTATCCGAAATTGATAAAATTGTAAAGAACTATGAAAACATCGCTGAACCTTATGCGAATGCATTTTCCTATTACGAATCTCAGCTATCGGAGGATTTTGGTGCATATATTAGTTTTTCTGTTAAGAATGAATATTTGAGTGAAGTAGCTCCCTATTATTTTTTAGGTGAAGCTATGTATTTAGCGGCTCAAACCGGGAATGTAGCCACTTCGGTATCTGGATTTGGACAAAGCACGAGTACCGGCTTTGGAGGGAGTTCATCCTCTCAGAGAATTACATTAACAGGATATGCTTATGAAGAATTGTACAATCTTGCCCGAGAAATTCAACGCAGATTAGAAAAGAATAGAAGAGTACGTGAAGTTGATGTTAATAACAGTTCGTACTACAGTAGGGATGATTATTACCAATATAATTTAGTGTTGGATGATAAAAAGCTATTGGCGAATGATCTAAACAGGCAAACAGTACTTAATGCGCTTGCGATGGATATAAATAGAGAAAATTCTTTAGGAAAAGTAGAATTTGAAGGACAAGAAATGTATTTAATCGGAAGAACAGAAAATGTTCGATTATATGAAGAAGATTTGATGGAGCGGATGAGAAAAACGAATACGACAAGCTTCGATCTTGATGCTTATGGAAGTATTACCAAAGAAAAAGCATTAACTGAGATAAGGAGAAAAGATCAATCTTACGAGCGGGTAATCACGTTTAACTTTTTAGGGAATTACCGTATGGCTCAGGATTTTACCAAAACCATGCTGGAAGAAGTTCCTGTTCCGGTGGGGGCAAAGATTCAGTATGGATTTACCGGCTTTAGATTTGATGATGATGATCAAACCAAGAACCTATGGCTGGTCGCTATGTTAAGTATTTTAAGCGTATGGATGATTGTGTCTGCTTTGTTGGAAAGCTGGACAGGACCTCTGTTTGTTATTTTGGCGATTCCATTCAGTGCGATTGGTATTATGTTGGGCACGCTTACCAATGATCTTAGTTTTGATCGCGGAGCTATTGCCGGAGCATTACTTTGTGTAGGTGTAGTTGTTAACAATGCAATTCTACTTATTCATCAGCGTAAAATTGAACGGCAAGCGGGAATCGATGGAATAAGAGCATGGTATAAAGTATTTCGCCAAAAAATGCGTCCGATTTTAATTACAACGACAACCACAGTAATGGGTTTACTCCCGATGGTGGTTTATGGAACGGATGAGTTCTGGCAGAATTTAGCCATTGTGGTAATTTGGGGATTGCTGTTTAGTACAGCTCTTCTCTTTTTGTTTTCCGGGTTATGGGATCGGAAAATTTTGAATTCCTAAACTCTCATATTTAAACTGTGGTACTTTTGAAGGTTGTAATGATGGGACTGGTAGTTTAGATTGTGGATACGATGATTGCAAAATAGTGTCAGGTTGACCACCATGTAAAGTAAGTGGATTTTGGCCATGCAACGGAACAGTACCTTGTAGCAGCTAAAAATTTAATTATGAAATATTTTTTCATCATATTTTTAACACAGGTTTTTAGTCTTAATCATAGTATTGAGACTAAAAGCTTGTTTAGTTTTAAGGGAGAGTTTTTTGATGGAACGCCAATGGGTATTCCTATGAATATTGAGAGTTTTAGCGATGGGTCCTTTGTTTTGCATGAGAATGAGACACAAGATTTAAAAAAATTCGATCATACGGGGCGTTTTATAGAAAAATTATCGAGAAGAGGAAGAGGTCCGGGAGAATTTTTAGATATTGATAACATTTTTATCAATCAAAACGATGAATTATTGGTATTGGATCACAAGCAACTCAAATTTTCAGTATTAAAGCAAAACGAAGATGTTGAAGAACATAGAATTTTTAAAAGTCGACCAAGGGCAAGAGAGATTCATCAAAAAAGTAACGGTGAATATATCCTTGCATCCATCAAATATTCAGAAATAGGACGAAGAGAATCAGGTGCTCTTTTTTATGAAATTGATGAAAGATTTAATATCAAAGATAAAGAGTTTGGATTTACGGAAGACTATACTCTTGAAGAAATTGGTTCTTTACCACATTTTGTAATGAGAGGGGGTTCTGGATTAACTGATAGCTCTATTCTTACAAATGGAGAGGATTTATTAGTAGCCCCAATGTTTTATACTGGGCGTTTAATACGGTATAATAGCTCAAGCAACTACTCCACTTTTAATCAGTTTAGCTTTAAGAACTTCGGAATACCGTACAAAGAATATGAAAGCTCTTCAGATAATTTTAATTTTAATATTATGCATGAGAGAGGTTTAAATTTAGTTTCTAATAGAACTCTTGGAAGTAGAATTTTTTACCATTTTAACCGGAGTTTAGGTTTGTTTAAGCTAAATACAGGCGAAATACTTCATTTCGCTCAAATTAAAAGAGGGGAAGAAGCCGACTTAATTGTTGAATTTATCAACGAAGAAGGTTCAAAAGTGATCGGTACTCAAACGCTAAGAAACATTGGCGATATCGATGTAAAAGAGAACACATCAAAGAAGGATAATCACAGCAGAATTGATTTGGTATTCCATCATATGGACAAAAATAACCGGTTATATGTATCCAGAATGGGAAAAGATTTTGCACCGGAATTACATGTAGTTCAAATAAAATTGAATAAGTAAATGTTCAAATATTTATTACAAGCTCCAAAACATCCCACCAGCCATTAAAAACAATGGTTAGGGTAAGTACGCCTAAACTCACAATTGTATGGAGAAGAATTGTTTTTCTTAAGTAAGAATTTCTATTCATTCCTAATTTTTTTGAAGCGGCAAATGCAGTAATATTGAAACTTGAAAACCAGACCAGTAGATAAAGAATGGCAAATAGCCCTATAAAAAGAGAATTCGATTCTGCGAAATAAGCGGTTATCATTAAAGTGACGAGAATAAAATCAAGATGAAATATCCAAGTGAATAAATTCAATGCCTGATTGAAATGTGTCATTTCTTTATTTGGCACAAATAACCAAATCAAAGCAATTAATTCTACAATAAGAATGAGGATTGTTGTCAGAACAAAGAGAGAAAAATAATTTTGACCCAATATCGAGAAATAAGGCACGTGGTGATAAAGTGCTTCAAGTCCGATGTTGCTTATGTACGTTTTTGCAAGAATGTAGACTGTTAATCCTCCAAAAACGGCATGTTGAAAAAATAAGAAGAGAGCACTTACCGAAGATCGTTCTCGATAGCTCATAATATCATCTACAAAAAACCGATGAGCTGTGAAATATCGGGGAATTGTTTCCAAATAAGTTGGGCTGATACCAATATTCACTGCAAGACTTATCCAAAGAAGTAACAGAACAATAACAGACCAACGTGATGAGGGTTGCTGTTCTGGAGCTTTTGGCAGCGGGAAAGATTTCGGATCAAGGTTTTCTTTAGCTAGAAACAGACTCTTAATTTCCGGATAAATTTCTACTGTATTCTTTAACCAATCGTAGTCAACAATTACATAAGGAAGCTTTTGTTCCAGTTTATCTTTGAACTGATGCAAGGATCGAACATCATTTTTAGAAAAAACCAAAACTTTACCCAAAAGTTGATTATTTCTAAGAATGGAATCTCCTTGTTGGATAAAATGTCCCGAATATAAATTTCTTAGTGAATCAGTTGGAAAACTGTGTTTATATGCAAGTATACCTGAGAAAGCGGCTAATGTATCAAATTGATTAGCTATGCTTCCGGCATCTGCTAATAGTTGGTTTGTTCTGATCCCAAAATCTTCCTCGGTAAGAAATTGATTACCAAGATCGATAATAAAAGGCATGCGAAATCGCTCAAAAGCCAGAGCTTGATCGGAAGACGGAATTTCATCTACAATGACTAAGTCAATATGATGAGCTTTTAAAAAAGTGAGTTGCTCATCAAGTTGAGCGTTATTGTCCGGAATGATCCAGCGAACTCCAATATTGGTTTGAGCTTTTACTTCTGCAGTGATACAAAGACCAAAAAAAATACAGATTACAAATCTATAGGTATTTGATCTTATGGCTTTCACTTAGGCTTCTACAGCTACCCCAAAAAATTCAGTGATGCTGCTTTTTTTGATAGGTTTAGCAAGAAGGGTGGCAGAGGTGCAATCGGTAATTTCAACTTCAACGTAATCTCCGGGTTCAAAATCTCTACGATCAAAAACACAAATCTTATTGGTATCGGTACGCCCACTCATTTGTTGATCTGATTTCTTACTGGTTCCTTCCACAAGTACTAAATGGCGATTTCCAATCTCGTCTTGGTTTCGAACTCCCTGAATATCCATTTGCTGATGAATGATCTCAGATAATCGTCTCTTTTTTACTTCTTCGGGAACATCATCTTCGAACTTTCGGTGAGCTAATGTTCTTTCTCTTTCAGAATAAGCAAACATATATGCGAGGTCATAACCAACTTCTTTCATCAGGCTCATTGTCTGCTGATGCTCTTCTTCGGTTTCGTGGCAAAATCCCGCAATAATATCCGTAGAAAAGGAAACACCCGGGATAATAGCTCTCATTTGATCAATCAGTTCGAGGTATTGCTCACGAGTGTAAGGACGACGCATTCTTTCCAACATAGCATCGCTTCCGGCTTGAGCAGGAATATGAATATAGTTACACAAATTTGGTTGCTCAGCAATGATATGAAGCAACTCAATAGGGAAATCTTTTGGATGAGGCGAAGAAAATCGAAAGCGAATTTCAGGATCTACCTCACTACAAACCAACATCAGTTTAGCAAAAGTATTTTCGCCATCTTTGTAGGAATTAACATTCTGTCCAAGCAGAGTAATTTCTTTGATTCCTTCAGCTCTTAACTGCCGAACTTCTCTTAAAATACTTTCCATCGGGCGACTTCTTTCTCGTCCACGAGTGAAAGGAACCACGCAAAAAGAACACATATTATCACAGCCACGCATGATAGATACAAATGCAGAAACGCCGTTACCTGCTGTTCTAACCGGTGTTATATCAGCATATGTTTCTTCTAATGAAAGGAGAACGTTTACAGCTTTTCTTCCGTCATCAACTTCAGCAAGTAAACGAGGAATATCGCGGTAAGCGTCAGGCCCAACTACGATGTCAACCAAGTGCTCTTGTTCAAGAATACGATCTTTAATACGCTCAGCCATGCAGCCAAGTACACCTACAGTAAGTTCTTTATTCGATTTTTTGACTTTTCTAAGTTCCTTTAATCGATTCCAAACTCTTGTTTCTGCGTTCTCACGAATCGAGCAGGTATTAACCAATACTACATCTGCGCTTTCTGGATTTTCTGCCAATTGCATTCCATCTTCGATCAGAATAGAATTTACTACCTCAGAATCTGCAAAATTCATTTGGCAGCCGTAGGTTTCAATAAAAAATTTCTTGTTACTCACTGTTCTTCTCTTTTCTAACTAAAATTCTATTTAGGCCAGGTATCAGGATTGTCTCTCCAGCTTGATAACAAGTCCAGATCGTCTCCTGTAACGATTCCTTTCTCAATAGCCACATTAATCAACGTTTTATAATCGGTAAGGCTGTATACGGGAACATTAACCTTTTTAAAACGCTCATCAGCTTTTGCAAAACCGTAAGTAAATATAGATAGCACTGCATCCACTTTGGCGCCCACAAATTGTAATGCTTCCAGTACTGAAATTGCTGATCCACCAGTTGAAATAAGATCTTCGATCACAAGCGTTGTTTGACCTTTGTCTACACCACCTTCGATTTGATTTCCCATTCCATGCGCTTTTGCTTTGGAACGTACATAAGCCATGGGCTTGTCCATAGCTTCCGCAACCCAAGCTGCATGAGGAATACCTGCTGTAGCAGTTCCCGTGATCACCTCAGTACTTGGAAATTCTTTCCCAATGAAATGTGTGAATTGCTGAGCAATCTTTTTTCGGATCTCAGGATGCCTGAGTGTTAAGCGATTGTCACAATAAATAGGCGAATTCCACCCTGAAGACCAAGTAAAAGGGTCATTCGGTCTGAGTATTACTGCGTTAATATCTAATAAGTCTGCCGCTAGTTCACGAGCAAACGTGTCGTCAATAATCATAAATGTTTGTATCTGTTTTTTTTGTCTCAGTGACGAGTGAGAGAATGGGTCAATTTTAAGACCAGAAGAAAATAAGAGTTTTTAAGCAGATAAGCGCATAGAATCCTGCAAGTAAATCATCAAGCAAAATTCCGACTCCACCGTCATATTTTTGAAGTTTATTGATGCCTAAAGGCTTTAAAATGTCGAACAGCCTGAAAAAAACAAATCCTACACCCAAAACCAAAAGATCACTTTGCAGATCACCAACTAAAATAATACCTGTGAATGTGAGCGCCTGACCAGCCCATTCGTCCATAACTAATTTCCCGGGATCTTCTCCCCAATGTTCCTCACATGCTGAACTTACCCACAATGAGAGTAATGAAGTTAAAACTACAAAGGCCGGAATAAAGAATAAATTGCCTGTTGCCATCAAAAAATAGATGGGAAGAAGAGAAAATAAACTGCCCCATGTGCCGGGAGCAAAAGGAATTAAACCTGATCCAAATCCGGAGCCGAGAAAAAGTTTAACAGACTTCATGAAGATGCAGAGCTGCGAAATAACTTTTTATTGGTAAACACATATTCAATTCCTGAATAAACGGTAATAAAGGTTACAAACATCATTAGCCAGAACATAACACCGGAACTTAGAATTAGCTCAGACCATTCAGCTAAGAGAGTGCCTGTTCCCTCAAACACTCCAAGGAACAATGCAATGTAGAGGAAGGTAAGTTGTATAGTAGTTTTAGTTTTTGCGAACGATCGTGTCTTCATGATCATATTTCTTTTGTTGGCATAAATGCGAAGCCCGGTCATAAATACATCCCTAACAATGATCAAAATTACAGCCCACCACGGAAACTGAGAGGGATCAATAAAAGGCAGAACTATGAACGCACTGAATGTAAGCACTTTATCAGCGAGAGGATCCAGAAAAATACCTAATGTGCTCTCAACCTGATATTTTCGGGCGTAGTGTCCGTCAAAATAATCTGTAATTGCAGCAATAGTAAAAACAAGAATACTTAATCCTCCCCAGATCAGTCCTCCCTGTAAATACAGATACAAAAATATCGGCGCAAGGATGATGCGAAGTGAGCTGAGAATGTTCGGAAGACTTTTCATTGAATGAAGATAGGAAATTGATTGGAGATAATAATATGAAAACTAGCTTTTGGACGAAGGAATTGTGAATTTTACGGATATGAAAGTTCAGATCATCTCAATCGGTAACGAATTACTTATTGGCGACACTATAAACACCAACGCATCATGGATGGGTGAGTTTATGACCGGATTAGGTTTTGAAGTTACAGAAGTACATACTATTTCTGATGAGCTTAATCTTATCAAGTCGACAATATCTAGCTCAATGAAGCACTCAGACGTTGTTCTGTGCACGGGCGGATTAGGCCCTACGCATGATGATATTACGAAAGCAGCAGTTGCTGACCTTTTTGGTTCTAAGCTAAAGATCGATGAAGAGATTCTGGATTATATAAAGAGAATGTTTGAGAGTAGAAATATCCCATTTTCAGAATCAAATCACGCACAGGCCGAAGTTCCTGAAAACTGTGAAGTGCTTTTTAACAAGACGGGAACAGCTCCCGGAATGTGGTTTCATGAAAGCGGTTGCTATTTGGCTTGTATGCCGGGCGTGCCTTACGAAATGAAGTATTTGATGGAGAATCCTATTGCTGAAAAGATCAGAACTGCTTTTGGGGATGTGGGTTTTCTTTACTCGAGATATCTGAAAACTGTAGGAATAGGAGAAAGTACACTTAGTGATACCGTTATTGGTGATCTTAAAGGATTCTTGGAAAACGGTGTAAGTTTGGCTTTTCTTCCAATGGCTGGCGGAGTTACATTGAGATTAAATGGTAAAGGATCCACAAAACAGGAAGCGGAAAATTCTGTTAATGAGTTGGCTTCTTATATTCATAAAAAAGCATCAAAATATATAATTGGTGAAGGTAAGTATCTCACGATATCGGAAGCAGTTGGCAAAATTCTCGTCGAGCAAAAGAAAACAATTGCAACAGCGGAGAGTTGTACAGGAGGGATGATCGCTAATGAACTCACAAATATATCAGGGAGCAGTGCATATATGCTAGGTGGAATTGTATCCTATGCAAATTCAGTGAAAGTGAATCAATTAGGTGTTTCAGTCTCTGATCTCGAAAATGATGGAGCAGTAAGTAAAAAAGTTGCGTTACAAATGGCAAAAGGAGTTGCTGAAAAACTGGGAACGGATATTGGGATTTCAACGACTGGAATTGCAGGACCTGAGGGCGGATCAGAGGAAAAACCGGTTGGAACCGTATGGATGGGTTTTTGGAGTAAGAATGAACATTTTGCGATCAAAGCCCTATTCACAAAAGATCGATTGCTGAATAAAGAAAGAAGCATGAGAACAGCTCTGGAAATGACCCGCAGAGTGTTAAAGGGAATAGATGAAATGCCTTATAATTTGGAGAAACAACGTCCTTGAGGTTTATATTCTGCTTCTATATCGTAATTCTATATAGTTCCACGAGCTTGTTTTCTCAGGTTAGTGATTCTACCAAAACAGATTCTGTTCAGGTAACAGACCAGATCAGAAATGCGAAAAACGATAGTGTACTTACATCACAGAAAAAAGAAGTAGTTGTAAAAATAGTCTCGCCTTGGAAAAATGAAGAACAGATTTTTTCTAATGCAATTACGAACGATAGTCTCTTAAGATGGAATATCTATCCAAATTGGGGAGATTTTTACGCCTATCAAAATAACGTGATTTCATATCGTCAGGGAACCATTGGAAGAATCGATGCCTTTAATATAAGTGGATACGATCAGTATGAGCAAAAGCTGTGGCTGGATGATGTTTTATTAAACGATCCTGTGACCGGTTTGATTAACTATAATTATGTGCCACATCATAAAATTGGTACGCTTCGGGAGACGTATAGAAGCTCGTTGAACTCATACATAAATATTCGGGATTATTATGTTAACGAGCCTGTTAGTTATTTAAATTTTGATGAAGCTTCTAATGGGTACAGAAATCTGGAGTTTTTTGTAGCACAGAATACTGCTCCGGGCACAAATATTGAGTTGTCCTACTGGGATAGACGGGATGGCGGCTTTTATCCCAATAACAATGCTGAAGGAAGTCAGATCATGGGAAGAATCTATCATCATTTAGGAGATAAGTACCAGATTCAAGGACTTATACTTCGAAATGAGTTCAACAAAAATGAATCGGGTGGATATATAGTTAATGATCCTTCAACATTTGGCTTTGGAGAATTTACTTCAAGTCCCAGAAGTAGTATTGGTAGCTCTGAAATTCTTAGAAATGATATCAAAGCCGGGATTTACGAAAGAGCGGATACTTTAAAGCCTGAGACAGCTGGGTTAATTTTCTCGAGAGCGAGAACTGAGAACCTTATCAGAATTAATTCTGATACTTTGAAATGGGAATTTGTAACACACAGGGCTAAGTTGTTCAAGAAGATTGAAAAAGGCTTGATTTCTATTAAAGGTGATTTTACTGCAGATTATTCTAGCAGGAAATCAGGTTCTGCAATAGAACGTAATAATTGGGCTACCTTGGATGGAAAGCTAACATCAGAATTAAAAACATCTGAACAATTTAAGTTTTTCGGCGAAGGTTCATTTATCTCAAGAAATACAAAAGATTTCGGTTCTTCTTTTTCTGCAGGAATTCAACTGGGAAACACTTCAGGAGTAAACCTTAAAGTAATTGGTAGTACTGAAAGTAAAATTCCAACCATTCAGTCTCTGTATTGGCAATCAAAAAGCTACACTGGAAATAGTTCTCTGGAAAACGAACAAAGTAATTCAGTTTACGGAGAGTTAAAGCTGCCAATTGGTTCATTTTGGGAGTTGGGTGCAACAGGAAGAATTCAGAATAGAAAAAATCCTGTATTTTTAAATTCTGACAGCACATTTAGCAACGCAATATCTCAGGGTCTTTTATTTAGTTCAGGATATGTACGATTCGAAAGTTCCAGATTTGAAATTGAAAGTTCGGCTGCATTTGAACATACTCTGGATCAGAATTTTGAAGCAAATGAAGTAAATCTAAACACACGCGACACTAAACTCTGGATTAGAAATTCACTTTTTTATAAGAACTATGCATTTAATAGAGCAGCTTTTTTAAAGATGGGTATCCGTACATTACTTTCTCCATTTGCCTACGAAAGTCAGTTTTATAATACAGAGCTGAATTATTGGCAAGCTAACTCTTTAACTAGTGACCAAAGTCAGCCTGCTTTTGTACCTGCATTTTTTCGTTTAGATGCGGAACTTTCTGCACGGGTAAGAGCAATAATGGTAGTAATTAGATGGGAAAATGCACTTGATGGTTTAGGTCAGGCAGGCTACTTTGAGGCGTCATCATTTCCGATGCCGCCCCGTAGATTAATCGTTGGAATCAGAGCACAATTTAGAAATTAATATGAGTTTAAAATATGTAATTAAAGAAGGAACAGCAGGTTTTAAGCGCGCAAAGCTTGCCGTTACCACATCTATATTTTCGTTATTTATTGCTGTTCTTCTGCTCGGTATTTTGGGTCGCATTTCATACAATGTGTACACTCAGGCAATGAGCTTAAAGGAAATCCAGATCGAGGTATTTCTTTTTGATATGGACGAGCGCTCTACAAAAGAAGTGCAGAATCAAATTGAAAATGAAGAGTTGGTAACAAATGTCGTCTATATCTCAAAAGACAGTGCGTCTGTTATTGCTTCCAAAGAGCTTGGGGCAGGTGTAACAGATTTGATTGAACTTAACTTTTTGCCAGCCTCCTTCAAAGTTGATGTTAACACAGACTCCGGCGCTGAATTAGTTGAAAGCCTGGCATCTCGCATTCAAAATATTCGCGGGGTTGACGAAGTGGAATACAACAAAGCACTTCTTCAGGCACTTGAATCCAATCTTAGTATTTTTAGTTTGATTGGAGGGGGTTTGGGAATCCTGATTTTACTGGCGGCTGTAGTATTGGTTTATAACACCATCCGGTTGACTATTTATGCAAAGAAAGATCTAATTCGTGCAATGAAATTAGTTGGCGCAACGAATGGATTTATAAGAAGTCCGTTTGTTGTAGAAGGGATCATTCAAGGTGTGATTGCAGGTGTTTTAGCAGTGTTTAGTGTATTTGCCATATTCGAGTTCTTAATTCCATTATATGTACCTGATATCGGAATCGTGGCTTGGCCATTTGGACGCTGGTACTTTTTGGTAGGCGCGATGATTGGT
>Ga0189291_100253_pt1 | contig 30689 bp, 22 predicted proteins | sample UW1redminimetaG_FD_130331 | JGI IMG/M metagenome (GOLD analysis project Ga0189291, IMG submission 130331) | Marine microbial communities from the Costa Rica Dome - UW179B-red mini metaG | ecosystem: Environmental > Aquatic > Marine > Oceanic > Photic zone | place: Costa Rica: the Eastern Pacific... | reverse complement strand
GCCTTGAAGTCACCGAAGTACTTGGTGATCGCAGCTGTCAGCGATGTCTTGCCGTGGTCAACGTGACCAATCGTGCCGATGTTAACGTGCGGCTTATTGCGCTCGAACTTACCCTTTGCCATCGTCCTGTATCCTGTAATTCTGTTGGCAGACTGTGGATCCGGAAGTGTTTGAGCCGGGTCCCGCGAGAAGTTAACGCGACATAAGGGTTTCGCGGTGTTTTCGCAAGCAAAATTCTTGAACCCGGAAAACCAGGAAAAACATACCAAAGTCCGCGAAACGAGACGCCCCCGCGACAGAAGCCTGACCGAGATCCCCACGAATCAGACAGGGGACGGATGGTTGCGCTCGACCGCGGAAAACAGGCAAAACCTGGCGCGGCGTTGCCGCGGTGTCAGGGTGCGCATGTCGCAAATCCCCAACGCAGCATCATCGGCCACCGGGCAAGACTTCATCAGCGCCAGCCGTGGGAAACACCCGGCAATTATTTCGAACAGACAGGAAAATCTGGAGCGGGTAGCGGGAATCGAACCCGCGTATTCAGCTTGGAAGGCTGCTGCTCTACCATTGAGCTATACCCGCATTCACGACCCCGCGACGGTGGTGGAGGAAGTTGGATTTGAACCAACGTAGGCGAAGCCAACGGATTTACAGTCCGTCCCCTTTAACCACTCGGGCATTCCTCCGGTCCAGCCGTCAGGGTCATGCATCCAAGATGGACAACCTGAAACACTCAGGCTCCGCGGACCGGGCAATTGGTTGGAAAAGCCCCATCCGCGGTCGGCGTTATGACGGCGCGCGGTTCCCGTGTCAACACGGATTGCGACAAAAACCGACAGTTCTTCCCGGCTCGTCTTCACCGCACCATCGCCGCCCTTTGCACCGTGCGGAAAAAACCGTCCTGACGCCACCGATTGCGCCGCGCGGCAATTGGCGTATAAGCGCGGCATGAGCAAAGATGACGATGCCGGTGCACCCGGTTCAAACCGCGATACCCATTATGCCAAGCTGCGCCGCGCCCACCGCGACGCCAAGCGGGATAAGCAGGGCTTGCCGCCGGCGCAGCCGCGCAGCAAACGGGACCTGCCGGCGCGCAAGGGGGCACTTTATGCCGACCGCGTCGCGGCCGAGACCGTCTATCTGTATGGCCTGCACACGGTGCGCGCCGCACTCGACAATCCGAACCGGCGCATCACCTCTCTCAAGGCAAGCCGCAATGCGCTGATGCGCCTGGACATTGCCGAGGACGCCGAGCTGCCCTACCCGCTGGAGCTGGTTGCGCCGCAGGAGATCGACCGCTTGCTCGGCGATGACGCCGTGCACCAGGGTGTTCTGCTGGAAACAGCCCCCCTCAAGCCACGGCCGCTGTCGGAGCTTGGCGACACCAATCTGGTGGTGATTCTCGACCAGGTGACCGATCCGCACAATGTCGGCGCCATCATGCGTTCGGCGGTGGCGTTCGGCGCAGGCGCGCTTGTTACCACGCAGCGCCACAGCCCGCAGGAATCAGGCGTGCTGGCCAAGGCCGCTTCGGGCGCACTTGAACTCATTGATCACCTCGAGGTGCGCAACCTTGCCGCCGCGATCGAGGAGATCAAGGCGCAGGGCTTTGTCACCATCGGACTGGATTCGGAAGGGCCGGAGCCGATCGAGGCCGGACTGTCTGGCGACAGGATCGCCCTGGTGCTCGGCGCCGAGGGCAAGGGACTGCGCCAGAAGACCCGCGAAACGGTCGACACGCTGACACGGCTGGACATGCCCGGCGCGATCAAGTCGCTGAACGTCTCCAACGCCACGGCGATTGCGCTCTACGCCGCACAGCAGCACCTGGCCAGGCGCGGCGGCGCCTGAGACGCCACATCCGGGGAACCGGATCCGCAGTCCGGCAGCACCGTTTTCGGACCGCTCCTGATGCTGGGGACGGAAAGACGCCCGATCACGCGATTTTTGCTTTACAGGCGCGATCAATATGCTATCCGCATCCCCGCTGCCCTTGTAGCTCAGTTGGTAGAGCACCTGATTTGTAATCAGGGGGTCGCGGGTTCGAATCCTGCCGGGGGCACCATTCTTTCAATGGCTTAACGTCTAGACGTACTTCCAGGGTGCAGTTTAGTAAGCACATAGTAAGCAATCCAACGATAATTCAATCTGTCAGATCGGGCCGACTCGCCCCTACAGTCGGGCCAACAGATACATAAACTGCGCGGCAACTTGGTTTTCATATCTTTCGCATTGCCGCTCCAGCTTTTCGTAGGTTCTCCAATGCATGCCTTTAGGCTTGGCTGGAAACGGATCTTCGAAACAGCCATCGTCACCCAACTGCTCGCGAATCTTGCGAGCCTTCGCAGACGCCTGATCGCAGGCATCCCTGTTCTGACTGGCATAGGCAAGGTTCTGGCATTTCCGGCAGCGGAAGTATGAACCGCCATAGAGCACCAGACAACGTCCATGGCAGCGACGGCAGCGAAAGTACCGTCTTGTGCCGCCAAATGGCTGTGCAGCCCGTTCTATTGGAATGTGCTCATTCACAGGCGTCCAGTCGCCTCCGGCTGGTCGCGTCCTGTAATCAAGCTCCAAAGTCGCTTCGTGGCATCTGTAATTGATCGAGGCGGTGGTTTCCCCTCCTCGCGACCAAGACAGGGCTCCTTGCCTGCCCGGCGTCAGAAGGCCCTTGGTCCGCATGTAGCGAATATCAATCCGCAAGCTGCTTTCGCATGTGTCCCGCGTGCCGTAGCGCCAGATATTTCCTGATCCTATGCCACCCATTGCCTGCTCCGATTTTACCGAAATCTTGTGGCAAGTTTAACATTTTCTATGCAGGACTTCCAATTCAGGCGTCGGCTCTGCGATCGAACTGGATAACGTTCGGATGCATGCGGAAATAGCCGAAGACGTTGGCAGACATTTCTTCGACGTCATCCGGTGAATAGCTATCTGCTGGCAACCCTGTCCTGTCATCATAAAGAAAATCATAGATCGACTGGCGAAGCCGGTCCGTCGTCGAAACCTTCGTGAATATATCCTGCACGTCGCGCATCTGCTTTTCCAACTCCTGCAAAAGCGACACTGCGACCGATTTGATCTTTATGATCTCGGCTTTTGAAAGGTCTGGCTTGAGCAGCATGTCGTAGACCGCAAGCTGCTCTTCGCTTTCCAGCCCTTCCTTGACATGGCGCTGCTCTTCCTCGCTCATCTCAGCCGTGAACCTCATCAGAGCCTCAAACGTGGCCTCAATGGTGTTCTTATCTTTTTCCTTGTTATAGTCGCGAACGATCTCGTCAAAGCGTTCCTGAAAATCGGTTCGGAGCGGATTCTGATCCAGCATTTTGCGAAGCCTCTGCTCAATGACCGTTTTCATGTCCTGAACGTCTGAGCGCTTGTGCTCGCTTTTAGAAAATTCCTTGCGCAGCAGATCAAAATTGATCTTCGAGATATCGAAAACCTTGTCATCCGAGTCTGTGTCGGCCTTAACGTCGATTGCCTCACTGACAATCGCATTCAGCTTCTGGATGATTTCCGAGGTATCGGCTTTGTCCCGATCTTCCTGCAATGTCTTGTAGAGGAAATTGATTGCCTCGCAGTCGCCGCGATAGTCCTGCACGCCCTTGAAGGTCAGGCAGGCTTTGTATTTTCGAAAGACAGAACGAGCGGAAATTTCGAACTTCTTGCGGCTCTCATCGTCCACATTCACCGCTTCTTTTGCGTCGACCAGAGCCTTGTTCTTGGCGAAGCCGGTTGCGGTCTTAAGTGTTGCGAGTTCGAAGCCATTGTCCTGGAGATGCTGGCGGACAAATTCTATGGTCTCAGACAGCTCATCCAGCAGCTCTTCCTCTGGATGGAGCGGATCCGTTTCCGGCCCTGCGCCGTTAAATCCACCTTCGCCCGTATGCCCAGCGAAGGTTGCCAGAGCTTTTCTGAGGTTCTTGAGGATGCCGCAGTAGTCGACAATCAGGCCGTTGTTCTTGCCCTCTTTGACTCGGTTTGCACGGGCAATGGCTTGCATCAGCGTGTGGGCTTGAAGGGGCTTGTCGAGATATAACGTCGAGAGCGATGGCACATCAAAGCCGGTAAGCCACATGGCACACACAATCACCACGCGGAACGGATGATCCTCGCGCTTGAAAGCAGTTTCCACATCCAGACGCTTGCCGTCTTCCAACAGGAATCCGTCCTTGATCAGCTTGCGATGCGGCCCAATATCGAGATCCCACTTGCGGAACCGATCCACTTCGCCCTGTTCATCACTGACAACAACGGCGATTTCGGTTTCGCGCATCCACGCGATCTGTCGTTCCCGAACTGCCTGGTCCTGGTCGTCACGAGCATCTTTCTGCTCGGCCTCCAGTTCAGCAATTCGCGCGTCCCAGGCTTCCTTGATAAAGCCATGCATACGGACAGCGGTAATTTTATCAATCGCCACAAACATCGCTTTACCCGTTTCCCAGTTGGTCGAGTAATGCGTCGCGAAATCATCCGCGATATGGCGTAGGCGCTTCTCTGCCGTGATGACGTGGTATTCGCGCTTCAGTTCATTTTCGAGCTTGGCCGCGACATCAGCATCCTCAATCTCCGCTTCTTCAATCGCTGCGGAGAGCTTTTCATTCAGCCCCTCTGCTGACAGGCCGAGCTTGTCCCCGCGCGCATCATAATAGAGCGGCAGGGTGGCGTTATCTTCAATTGCCCGTTGGAAGTCGTAGGTCGAGACATAGCCACCGAACACACGCTGGGTGATCTCATCACTGGTGAAAAGCGGTGTTCCGGTGAACCCGATATAACTCGCATTCGGCAGCGCATCGCGCATGTTCATCGCTAACGTCCCATACTGGGTACGGTGCGCCTCATCAGTCATGACGATGATGTTGTCGCGCGCAGAGTATTCCTGCCCATCTTCGATTTCCTGATTGAACTTCTGTACGAGCGAAAAGACAAAGGCCTTTTGCTCACCCAAGAGCTTCTTCAGCTCGGCCCCATTGTCAGCGCGACAAGGGTCCTTGTCGTTGTTGACCAGTCCAACCCCGGCAAAGGTCTTGTAAATCTGATTGTCCAGATCTGTTCGGTCGGTCAGCACAAGGAAGGTGAAATCCCCGCCCAGCTTCCGGCGCACCTTCTGCGCGAACAGCGCCATGGAATAGGACTTGCCCGAGCCCTGGGTGTGCCAAAACACACCGAGTTTGCCGTCGCGCTCCTTGCGCTCAATCACCGACTGCAAGGCACGGTTCACGCCTAGATATTGGTGGTTTCGCGCGACGATTTTGGCAAGCTTGCCGGTGCTCTCATCAAACAGTATGAAATTCTCGAAGATATCGAGGAAGTTTGCCCGTGTGCAGACCCCCTTGATCAGGGTCTCCATCTGCACCACGCCCTTGTCACCCTCAGCCAGACGCTTCCAATCACTGAAATGCTCGTACTTGGCAGAGATCGAGCCCATCTTGGCCTCGACCCCGTTTCCAAGCACCACGAAGGCGTTGAAGTGGAAAAGCTGCGGGATCGTGTCCATGTAATCGCGGAAATTGTCGTCATAGGCACGGCGCAGCGATTTGTCGGGCCGCTTTAGCTCCACGAACATCAAGGGCAGACCATTAACGAAACCGATGATGTCAGGACGGCGGCGATGGCCGTTGGGACCGCTCACCCACATTTCGCGCACGCAGAGGAAATTGTTGTTATCTGGATTGGTGTAGTCGAACACCTTCAGGCGGCTTTTCTTGATCTCGCCGTTCTTTTTATAGCTCGCCAGCACGCCATCACGAATCAGCTCATATTTCTCGCGGTTGGTCTGAACGACAGACTGAAAGGCGAGTGTGTCGGTGACCTGGCGCAATGCGCTTTTATATGCCTCATCAGGCAGTCCGGGATTGAGACGCATCAGCGCCTCACCCAGATGACGGGTGAGAACGACATCCCGATCAGATTTGCGCCCCAGTGTCCCTTCAGGTCCGAATGTTTCGGCATTGAACGCGAAGACATTGTCCCAACTCAACTCATCCTGCAAATAGGATGCGAGCGTTTCTTGAGCCAATCTGTCTTCGGTGAAATCGTTCATAAGCTACACTTCCAACCTCCCATCCATTAAGCGGGGGAGCAAAAGGTCTCGGGCATTGACTAGGTGATTTGTTTCTAGTGTCAGCACCCGAATTTGGTCATCAATCGGCTGAGTGATCTGTTCGTAAGCGGAAATCAGTTCATCTGTTGGCTGAAGCAATTCCAATTTTTCTAGCTGTTTTTTATTTGTAGCCGCATAGATCGCGCCGCCACCAATAAGGTCTTCTTTGAAAAAATGGTTTTTGAGCTGGTAGAGTAGGAATGATTGATTCCCTGATTTAGAACGGAAAGCTGCTAAGCCGCGACCTACCACCATTTTATTTAGGGTGATATTGATACGGCCTACTGGAGCTCTGACAGAAAACAAGATGTCGCCCGCTTCTGCCAGTTTGGTAGCCTTCGTAGAATATGTGACGTTCGATACGAATCGGAAACCGTAGTTGGTAACGCCTTGATGGAAAGGTAAACCGTCTCCATTGATATTGTAGAACTCAGATTTTGGGCTTTGCCCCATAACCATTTCGACCAATTCAACCATTGCGGCATTTCTCCACCCCTTCGGCACACCGTCGGTGATTTTGACGTGCTCGTGGCCGGGGTAGCGGAAGTGGACGAACCATTCGCGATACAAAAGCCGCGCCGCTTCCTCCAATAAAGCGATCCGCCGCCGGTTATTCTCGATCAGGTCGTCATAGGTTGCGAGGCAGGCTGCAACTTTTCGTTGATACTCAACCGGAGGAACCGGAATATCGAAAGAAAGGATTTTTGCGAGACTCAGATTATCCTGCGTTGCACCTTTGGAAACGCTCCGAAAACGTGACTTCATCAAATCAAGAGCATGTTTCACGAACCGGAGGTCCGCTTTTTCCTTGTCGGGGATAAACCCAACAATACTATCCGGAAAACAGGCTGGAAAATTTAGAACCGCAGTTTTTGCTGTATTCTCACCAGCAATGGTCATGCAAAGAGTTTCTTCAGTCCATAACTTACTCTGTTCTAAACCTTTTTCGTTATAGGTTTGGCTGTAATTCTCAATGTAGTAATTAGCAGAAGCAATGTCTGCGGTTTGAACAAATGGAAAGTCTCCACCGTAGAGAGACGGGTCATTGCGCGGCCTATGTCGTGACCTACCTCGTCCCACGCTTCCAAGTTGATCGAGTTTCGCCGTACTCCAGTTCATACAATTAGCTCTTCAAAGTTATTTTTTATAATCGCCGCCAGCTCGATCGCTTCAGTATTCAATCCTTCAATTTCGATATGAATGTCGCGGAGCGCTTCTTCGAAATTGAATTCCTCGTCCTCTTCTTCCGGTGCTACGCCGACATAACGACCCGGCGTTAGGCTCGAGTCATTGGCTTTCAGCTCTTCACGACTGACCAGTTTGACCAGTCCTTCCACATCACAGAGCGCGGCATCCGGAAAACGTGTTTGCAGCCATTCGGCCTGTGTGTGGAAGTACCGCGCCATTTTCAGGTGTTCAGTCACCACATGCCGCGCGACATCAAGCACATTGAGCCGCTTTTTGCCTTCCGCCGGTTTGGTGCCGTCCTTCACTTCCTGCTCATGCACGCGGGTTGCGAGCTTGTAGAGATGGTCGATTTCCTTGGCCAAAGCTTTGGCCTGTTCCGCTAAGGGATCGAATGCCGTCGCTGAATTTTTCAGCCCTGCATTATCACGCGCCGCGCCGTCCCAGTGTGCAGCTTTTGCCGTTTTCGCATTTTCGGCTAGTAATTTGATGTCGGATTCGACTGTTGCAGCCACTGCATCGAGCTCATCGTTCTTTTGCGCAACCGTGACGGCATCAAGCGCCTTGGCGAACCCGGAAAAATCACAGGCCTGCATCTGGGCAAAGGCCGTTTCCAAATAGCACTCGACAAGCCCAAGGAAGCGCTTTGTCTGGCCACGATAGAGCCAAACAATCGCCGTGATGTTCTGCTGCTGCTCCGGCGTGAAATCGAATACCTTACGCGTCACCTTGCGGTAAATATTCCGCGCATCAATCATCAGCACCTTGTCTTTGAGATGCTCCGGTTTTCCCTTGTCGAAAAACCAAAGTTCGCATGGCACCGAGCGCGTGTAGAAGAAGTTGCCGCGAATGGCGACCATGACGTCGACATCGCCGGTTTTGATCAGCGCTTCGCGGACCTTGGCTTCGCCACCACCGGACGAGGATGCCTGCGAGGACATGACCACGCCTGAGCGCCCCGTGGGTGACAGGTAGGCGTGGAAGAAGGACATCCAGACATAGTTGCCGTTGGAGACCTTGCCGCCCTTGTTCACACCCGGTAGACCGAATTCAAGACGCGGATCGTTCTTGATTTTTTCCGCGTCAATTTCATCTACGTTGAAAGGTGGATTGGCCATCACGAAATCGGCCTTGCCGACCATATCGTGTGGATCTTCGTAGTAGGAAATCGCCTTCTGGATATCACCTTCAAGACCATGAACCGCAAGGTTCATTTTCGCTAGACGAATGGTCGTCGGGTTCTTCTCCATCCCGTAGAAGGTTACGCGGTCGCTTGGGTTCGCCTCCATCTTCTCGATGAAATGTGCCGACTGCACGAACATCCCGCCCGACCCACATGCTGGGTCGATGATCTTGCCGTGATCAGGCTCGATCACATTGACGAGGGTTTGAACAATGGAAACCGGCGTGAAAAACTCACCGCCGTCATGGGCCTTCTGATCGGCAAACTGGGTTAGGAAGTACTCATAGATTTTGCCGAACACATCACCGTCCGCTTTATCAAGCGCAGGGTCGCTGAAGGTCCGTAGAAGCTGGCCGAGATCGTCGTCGCCTAGTTCCTGATACTCCGCTTTCGGCAGAGCACCGTCGAGGGATTCATAATCAGCCTCGATGCTCTCCATAGCTGCGATAATCGCACCAGCTCTGTCACCGCCATCCGGGATGGCGACAAGCTGATCAAATTGAGCGTCAGGCCTCAGGAAGATTGAGCCGCGCTGCGAGAAATCTTCTTTCGTTAGTGGCCGCGTGACGCCACCACGGGACGGAAGCGTGGCTTTGATTTCATCCTGGACGCGAAGGAACCGGCTGTAAGCGTGGCGCAGAAAAATCAGCCCCATGACGGGCATAAAATATTCGTTGCTCGCGAAGTTTGAATTCGCGCGAAGATGGTCCGCTACAGACCAAAGCCGCTTTTCGATTTCACCGACGTTTTGCATTGGCACCCCAGCGAAGTTGCATTCGAAAAAGACTCACCTTGAAGTGAATAGCATCGAGACACCTGCCAAGACCAACGGAAAGCCGCAACCACCCGCCAAGCATCCCATCAGAACCGCCCACCATGCATCCCATCAGCGGGAGCAATATAAAGAAACACCCTCTCCTCTTCTCCCCCTTCCCTAGTCAATTGGACTGGTTTGGGTCGGAAGTCGTGAAAATGGCGTCAAAACGTATAGATCCGGCTGCTTGAAACGCCCTTTTCGAAAAATTTTGATAAGACCGAGCTTCTTCAACATCTGCTTGCAGCGATCAATCGTGCTTTTCGACAACGCCAGATTTCCCGAATTGGCGATTGCTTCGGCAACGATCCCGAATGGTGCGTTCGGTCGATGTCCGTGATGCTGGAGCAGATAAGTGTAGGTCAGCATACAGTTACCCGCGATCGCCCCGGCTTGCGCATTGATAATGGCACTGGCCGCGCGACTGATCCGAAACTCGGATTGCTGACCGGTGTAGAGTTTCCCCGCCTGGCGCTTGCGCCATGCCCAATTGCACTTCGCGGCAATTTCTGTCGCCGTCATCGTCTCCGGGTCTGCACAATGAATATGAACCCAGCGAGTGGCCGCATCACGCAAGCTCTCCAGGTCACCGCATTCGCGTGCCTCGGAGATAACAAATCGAAACAAAGCCCGGTCGCGTTTTCCAACGGGAACGAGATCAGCGGTGAACCGGCTGGTCGGGACAACGACTGCCGTTTCCTGCAGCGCCGGAATTTTGTCTTTGAAATCCACAAGACGGCTCAGGCTGGCCATGTCTCCGGTTTGAGCAACATAGACAGCGCCATCCGGCCTGACTGATCCAGGACCGATAACGAAGTGATTGTGACCAGACTTGAAATCGATCTGGACAGGTCCGGTCTTGATGTTCTTCGGGATGGGATCGTTTGCCGCAAAATATAGATGCAACCCGCGCGCGGTTTCGACGGCGAATGTCGAGGTAGGGAACCTATCAGCGATCAAATCAGCCGTTTGAAGGTTCCAGCTATCACAGTCGACAACCGTGAGATTATCGAGCCGAATGCCGTAACACGAGGAACCACCAAGCCTCATAATCTCGATGCACGTGTCGATCGGCAGGCGTTTTGTGGTTGATTTGTTCCAGCCCCGCCGCATCGGTTTCTTGCCGTTTTCACCGCCGCAAGGAATGATGTGGAAGCCAAGCGCGAACAGCGCCCGCATTTCCTTTTCCGGAAAACGAGGCGAAGCAGTTCGCTGTGTTTCGGGTGTGTTGAAACCGGGACTCTCGAATGCTATTGACGGCATGCGGATTGCCTTTCTTAACGGGGGGAATGAAGCGTTCCCCGGCGGCAATCGGTCTGTTTGGCGACGCCGATTGCTGGCCGGGAATTAAATCAAAGCACTGCTTTGTCGCTGTATTCAGCGGTAGAATTGAAGCTTTGCGCTTCTATCCAGGCTTCCAGGTCCGATGGCCGGTAAGCCACCCTTCTGCCAAGCTTGATGTATCGGGGCGACTTGCCGCTCAGCCGCATTTTGGCAAGTGTAGAATTCGAAATATTGAGAACATTTGCGGCGTCTTCAGCGCTGATCAGATTATTCATATTGTCTGGGTTCCTGTTGCATTTCAGCCTGGGAGGGCATGCTCTGGATTATACAGGAACGGCCAGGAATACGCATCAGACCGTGAGAACAAAACGTGATTTATCCCCAGCGAATGGAGGTGTTATTTTCAAATTGAAACAAAGGTATCGGCATATATTTAACTGGCCAGAAACAACTTTTGCGCCGGGCATGATATGAACCTTCCGCCCGATCTGATCTGATCTTCTGCAATGAAAAATTCCAGTCTCCGAGCTCAAATCAAACGCAAGCGACAAGTCGCTCCTAAAGTCTGACTATAGACTTTTATGGCTCTCATATCGCCAGGATCTAGCATGGGGATTGAGCCTGCCATCTAATGTTTGGTCCTGCACCAAATCAGCTTTAAGCGTCAGGATTACCGACTGGCATCCTTGCTCCAATTCCAGCTCTTTTACATCACCTGTATCGTCTCGCCACAAGGCTATTGAGGTGCTTTTGTCCGGGTATCTATCTGTATCGTTCGAACGCGCTATCAAACCCATCGACGTAATTGTAAGAACTGCTGTCCCAGGATCTTCTGCCAGCGTAGAGGCATAGCGGGCAGGCCACCGGTGCTTAATTTGCGGTCCGTCCATAAGCAACGCAAAGAGCAAATTGGGGCCAACTGATCTCAATATGTCATGGCACGGGTCGCTCCGCGCTAGGTCCTCGCAAATCATGCTGGTAAATACGGATGTTTGCCGAAAATGGAAAAAGTGCAATTCCCGCTGAGCAATCATATGGGTTTCCCACCAAGCAGTCTCTGGCGGTAATATGGATTCGAGCCCATAGTCCTTGACTTGTTCGCCGCTCAATTTCCAACGATGGTGCTTGCGACGGCTTGTTAGAAGATATTTGTTGTCTCCAGCCGATGCACTCAACCCTTCATCGTACCACAAGGCGGTGAGAACAAAGTTTCCAGCCTCGCCATCGCAATTCGAACTACTGCCGCAAATTGCAAACTCCAGTTGAGGTTCAATACGCTTCAAGTGATCACAAATCCTGCTGAAACAGTCCTCCGTTAGAGAGTATTCAGGAAAAATTACAGCATTTACGTTGTTGTTTTTAAGGTATTTTTTTGCCTTGTTAATTTCATTTATTGCGATGTTGAATATTTTTTCTTCATCCTCCAGCCAGACTTGCTTTATTTCAAAATTTCCCCAGTTCGGGCGCTTTTCCGGATCAGGCAATACGTTGCTTGGGGCAATTGAGCTATCTGGAACGTTAAACGGCAAGGGTATGATCAGGACATCCAATGTTGCGGAATCTTCGCTTAGCGCCGAATAAATCGGCTGCTGCCAATGACAACGGACACTTCCTGCATGCGAGACGTATGCCAAATTGCGAGATAAGTTGCGCATATTGCAGCCAACAGATGCGATTCTGTTTTTCGGCTGTACGCAGCCAATATCGGCATCACTTTCAAACCCAAAGGTAATTGGCTGCCTATCTGCACGATACGCACCCACCTTCAATTGGTTATCAGTCCGAAACGGTTGCGCATAAATCTGCTGAAATACATCTACTAACCAGCGCTCTGGGTACTCAGCGCTTGGCGGAGCACCCAACCCTACGGAAGCCTCATCAGCGATAATCAGCAGTTGTAACGTGATCCCCCACCAATCTGGTGATTTTCGGCGCTTATTCAATTGGCTGTACGTCGATGCTCTTAGTTTAAGGTCCCAAGCACTGATCAATTTTTTCCATAAGCGGTAAACCACACGGGGAACTTCTGGAACTGTAGACCATTGCAAGCCGGCGTTAACGCACACTGCGCGCTCTTCAGCGGTAATCGTGAAACAAATAGGATTAGCCGATGCGTTTCGACTATAATCGGGATCCGGCTCAAAATAGTTCAACAAGCCAGAGCTGTGAATCAAATGTGCCGTTGCGGCAAAGAGGTCAGTTGGCCAGATAGGCGGCTCTCTCCAAGGCAAATCAATGTCATCTATTTTGCTGTTGATATTGGAATTAGTCTCGCCCTCATCATCCAAATAGGAAGCGGTGCCCTTAGGCAGCATGCTCTTCAAAGCCTGCCCAATGGAAAGGCTTGTATGTTCTTCGTTCATTTGTTTTGTTCTCTGCTATTGAATCAGGCATCCTCCAGTTGTATTGGCTGACCGCATGACATTCAACTCGATTGCAATTGGTTGGAACACAGCTTATGTGATGTCATCGGAACCAATCAGTGAACCCAAGCGTTAAAGTTGCGTTAGGAAAAATCGGGCATGATGAAGATGCTTGACGGTGCGCTGCATGGGGTATCTTATGGGCTGGTGGCGCTCGTTGCGCCGAAGAGCCTCGGGAGCTACGAAGAAATTCGCCTCCCTAAGAAGGAGTGACAATGTCGGCAATAATCTCAAAAGCACTACGCAGAGAAGTTCTGGCACTTGCTGACAATAAGCGCGATGGTACAGTCGCATCGGTAAGAAAGATGTACGCGCAGCATGCAAAGAAGGCTGCAGGCCGTAGACACATCAAACTGGAACCGACCGCAGTACAAAAATTCACAGAGAGCAAATTGAAAGAACTTGCGCTCTAGCAATCACTTTGTATTTGCGATCTACGGAACCAAGCGTAGACACGGCATGATATCTATCTTCTGTCCAATCTGATCTACCGCGAGTTTCATCGGGTCGTCCGCCAAATGGGCATAACGCGCCGTTGTCTGTGGTTGTGAGTGCCCCAAAAGCTTTCCAATCATTGGCAATGACATTCCACTGGCGACTGCAATGGACGCGAAAGAATGGCGCAAGTCATGAATGCGAACATTGTCGAGCCCTGCCCTCGTCCGGATTGCGCGCCACGGTTTTTGCAGATTGACCAGAAACGCCCCCTTTTTCAGCCCGCATATGACATGGGAATTATCTTCGTAGCGCGGGAGACTGGACAGAACCTGCAAAGCCGGTGGGCTGAGATAGATCGTTTTCGCCCCAGTTTTGGAATCCGGAAGTCGGATACATGAGTTGTCAAAATCGATCCATTCCCATTTAAGCGTCAGGATCTCGCTAAGCCGTGCGCCGGTCAGAATGAGAAGTCTGAGCGCCGCAATCACGAAGGGGCTCTGCCCGCCTTCCCTTTCGATCTCAGCAAGCACTTCGCCCAGACGGGAAATCTCGGCAGGTGACAAAAACCGCTCGCGCTTGCGCTCCTTGAAAGGCTCGACATGCAACGCGGGATTTGTGTGATCCGGGCGAAAACCGTTCTTCTCACACCAATTGAAAAATTTGCGCAGGACTGCCAACAGCCGGTTTGCTTGATACGGCGTTTTCACCAACCCATTGTGAATTTGGGCAACATGGGAGCGGCCAATCTCGGTGATCGGCAGTCTGCGAAGCTTGGACGACACAAGAGTTTCAACCAAACGTCTGTATTCGGCACTGGAGCGGCCTTTGAGTTTTGCGTCGGCATGCTCTTGCAGGAACTGGTCCAGAAGCTCGCCTGTGGCCTTCTCTGCCCGTTTCAGATCCCGTTTAGCCATAGGGTCATCGCCACGCGCGATCTGCCGTAACGCGGCTTGTGCATGCGAACGCGCCTGATCAGCGGTCAACGCACCGAATGCGCCAAGGGTAATGCGGCGTGAGCGTCGTCCTATCCGGTATTGCAGAACAAAGACCTTCCGTCCGGAAGGCGTGACCTTCAACCCATAGCCCGCCAACTCATCATCCCAAAGGAACATATCCTTGCCGGTGGCTTCGGTGGCATCAATCAGTCGCTTGGTGATCTTCGGCATGGCTCAACCTGCTTACTAGAGGAAACCCAGTAAGCAGATAGTAAGCAATCCTGTGGGAATGCACAAGAATCTCAGGGAATGAATATCCTATTATCCATATGTTTTTTATCGTTATTTTATTTTCATTACGACTCTTTAGGAAACACCTAATTCTCTAAAATCTCTGATTTGTAATCAGGGGGTCGCGGGTTCGAATCCTGCCGGGGGCACCATTTTCTTTGATATTTGCAGACGCCTACAGCGCACATGAAGCATCAGGAATGTACTTTCCCAACTTCATTACAGACCGCGTTACGAACTTTTGCGCTTCATGCATTCTGGGCGAGAAACGCCGACACCCGCGCTAATTGCGCCGAATCGCGATGATGATCTTCTCAGGGACAGCAAGCGCATTCCCAAGTCCGTCCTTCAATATCATCCGCAGCGAATGTCAGACATAAGCCCGATCCGAACCTGCCAGGAGATTGCGGCGCGCGCTCGCGGACATGTCTTCGCTGCGGCAGCGACATAATGAGGGTCACCTTGGTTTCAGAATGGTGTGTTCAATTTCAGACCTATTGTGATCAAGGGCTGTAGACAGGGATTCGTTTGAAAGCGTCCATCTCGGGACCAAGCAATGCGTTGAGCTTGGCGATATCATCAACCAAGAACCCGCTACATACTGCTGTCTGCAGGACTTGATATATCTCCGCAGGTCGAATTCGGATTGTCTTAGCGTCCCCCAGAGCATCATGCATCCTGGTCAGGCGCTCAAGATCATCTCCAAAACCGCACAGTTTCGTGGCGGCGTTTACATCTTCAAGACGGGATATGCCTGAATTGGCTATCACGACCAGATATCCGACCGTAACCGCGCCACTGGTAGAACTCTTGCCTGGTATCACCGCCACATCACTCAATCGCCGGACCGTCCCGAACCGGATTGGCTGGTCTTCTGTCATTGTTTTCAGGTTCAAGCGACGCACGGATTGTTCAAGATCCGAAAAGAACAGGTTGTCCTTGTCTATGAACGTAAACCCGCCAATGGGACTTTGAGCGCCGGTATAGCGAGGCTTTGGAACACCGTCGACGACTTCGTAGAGGTAAGCCGTTGTCAGATTGCCATTGGACAACCAAAGGCTGTCATCCGGAGAAAAGGCGAAGTCTCCCATCCAGTGACCATGCATATCTTGCAGATCAACAGTCAGATGGAGTTTTGGCCGGCCGCCGCTCAAGCGCCATATGGCACCGGTTCTCGTGTCATGGTGGTCTACGGTACTGTAGTAGAGACGGCCGACGGAATCGTAGCCGACGCCATAGACAGTCTCCGCCCCGGCAAAGACATTGCGCACCTTGTCTTTCGATATCTCGAAGATCTCCCTGCCTTGCGGGAAAGCAATCCGGCCACTGCTGGCATGCGAGGCAATGGAACCAATCGCGCTCCCCGTCCCTCCGTACATGATAGAGGCATCCCCATTGCTTAGCCGCCGGTAGATGACGCCATCTGGATCGTACATGTCGTTGAGATAAAGCGGCGGGATGGCCGGTTTCGGCCGCTCTTCGGAAAAAGCCATCAGTGCTTTTCCCGGCATCCCCTTCAGGTAGTCCGCCTGTCCACGATTGGCTTCGAAGGAAACTTCTTTCAAGGGCATTGCCCAAACAAGGTCGGAATTTCCGGACTTGTACCCCCCATCGGCAAACGCAACGACGAACCCGTCGTCATTCATGATCGGTGCGCCGGAATGGCCGGGCTGAAGTTCCCCGTCAAAAAAAAGCACCGGCGTGTCAAGGGAAGGACTTCCCCGAGATACAAGAACCTCCGAGAACTTTTCAACCGAACGCCTTCCCAAAGAGAGAAAGAGCGGATGAACCGAATTCAGATAGATGCCCGTCTGATCAGCAAATGCATTCGGATGCCCAATGACGTATAGCCAGCCATCAGGGACGCCGTGCGATCGGTCGAGAGCCTTATTCCCGAGGCCCTGGCCCGTTAAAAACGCAGCATCTCGATCAATGTCCACTTTTTCAAGTGTGACGCGTTTGTAATCTGGCCCGACAAGCCATGCTGGGCTGGTGACCACTATGTCATTTGGATCACAATCAATCACCGCGTGGAGCGCCGTGACAATGCCAACCTTTTCCTCTTCGCGCATGAGAAATCCAGAAGCGACCATTCCGTTGCTGGTACAATTAAGCCGCACCACATATGGGCAGATCATCGGGTTTAATGCCTGGACTCCTGTCGGTGGTCGACATGTTTCCGCCAACGCCGGAAGTCCGGCGAGGACGAAAAGAAAGTGCAAAGCGTGTCTGATCAGCGGGTTTGGCATAATGTACCCATGACTTTGGAAAGTGTTTCCGGATCTTCAATATGGTTCGCCAACTCTTTCCCGGCTTCGCCAAACTGGCTTCTTACCGACGCGTGTATTCCTATGCCTCCAGCCAAAATCTTGCGGATTTCAACGCACCCCTTGGACGTTGCGGAAAACAATGATCCTGAACCTTCTTTGGAATCCCTGCGTTCTGGATCGTCAGACGCCAGCCACCCTTGACCCCGGGCGTAAACACCACCACTGCTGCCGACCGCAATGCCCAGGCATAGCAGAGCCACAGGCCAGAGGTTCAGCGATGCTGCGCTCTTTTCCCTGTCCCGGATGACGGTTGTCAGCCCTGCGCCAACCCCCCCGACAATTCCAAGCAGGCCCGCCAATACGCTGCCGACAACTGGCGACACGGCCAGCCCGACCATCCAACCGATGCTCAGACCTGCGACGAGTGCAGGGGCTCCAATTGTCAGCGTGGTGTTTTTTATAGATTTGTCAGATTCTTGCATGGTGCCTCCCAAATCTATTCTGGGTGGCATTTTAGTGCCTGAATGAAGAAGAAACCTTGATTGTCGTCAATGCTTTACTGCACGCAGATTCAGCTTGGAAATAGCACAGGCCAGCAAACTGCAAAGCGGCCAGCCCATTAGGTTGTTCTTACTTTTAGGCCTGACGATCAGTATTTCCGGCATCCAAGTCCTTGCAATCGGATGCAGCGAACCGCAGATCTCCGCCCATTGATGGATCGCCGTTAGGTTTCTGCATATGAGCAAAACACTTTAGCAACCGCATGTGAGAGATCGTGAGAGACGCTGGGTGAGAAATTGACCCGAAAGTTGGCAAAAGCCGTAGAAAAGGTGGATTGCCGCGCAATTTGCAGTCAGGGGATTGCGGGTTCGAATCCTGCACGTGCACCACTTTCCACACCAGATCTGATCCTGCGTATCATGCCATTCCGCAGGTGATGGCGGCGGTTTCAGGCGCCACGGAAAGGCCGGGAAACCCGTCGGCGGATCAGAAATGCCCGCCCAAAAGCCGGTCGATCGGGGCGTAATCGTCGGTCAGGATCGCGGGCGAGGCCCGTCCAACCAGGCGGTCGGTGAAACTCTGCGCCATGGCGGCAAAGCGGGTCGGCTCGGGGGACGCCGTGGTGATGACGGAAAACGCCGTCGGCCGGCCGGCGGCGACGAGGACGAAAACCCGCTGCTCACCGGGGGTGGGCAGGCTTTCCTCGGTCCAGATCTCGACGCTGTCGAACACAGATTGCAGGGTCGAGGCAATGGCGCTGAGCGCCTCAAGCCGCTCGGGGAAATCGACGACATTCATCAGGAAGACGCCGTCTTGGCTCAGCCGCGCGCGCACCAGCGAGAAGAATTCGCGGGTGATCAGATGCGGCGGGACGGCGATATCGCCAAAGGCGTCGCCGACGATGACGTCGTAGTGCTGATCAGGCCGCTTGCGCAGCGCCACACGGGCATCTTCGTCAAGGATCGTGATGGTTTGCGGCTCCAGCCAGAAATCGCGCACCGCCGTGCGTGTCACCTCCGGGTCGATCTCGGCCACGGTGATCGGCCCGGTGTTGCGGTCGGCCCAGGCGCGCGGCACCGAATAGGTACCGCCGCCGATGAAGAAGGCCGAGAACGGCCCAGGCTCCATGCGCCCCCGGGCAATGGCGTCAAACATCGCGGTGAACTCGGAAAACATCACCCGCGGCAGGTCGCGGGCGCTGGTTCCGTGCGACAGGTGATCAAGCACCAGGCGCCTGACCGGCGAACCCGGCTGCGCCGAGACATCGAGAACCCGGATGCAGAAATACTGGCTTTCGGTGGTGCAACCGGACAGGCGGGTGAGCGAGCCGGCGCCGAGGCCTATGGCCAGCACCGAGACGGCCAGCGCCATGACCGGGTGGCCCGAAGGACGGGCGAGCCACAACAGCAGCGCTGCAGCAAGCAGGTAGATCAGGGTGACGATGGCAAGGGTGAGCGCGGTGCCGAGCCACGGAATGAAGACAAATCCCGCAAGCAGCGTCCCGGCGATGGCGCCAAGCGCGCCGGCTGCAAACATGGCTCCGAGCGAGCGGCCGGAGCGCGTCTGCTGTTTCATGACGGCGATCTGCGCCAGCACCGGCGCCGGAACGCCGGCAAACAGCGACGGCAGAAAGAACACGCCAGCTGTCAGGGTCACGATGGCCCAGACCGGATGCTCCACCGCGGCCAGTACAGGCCCGCCGATCAGGCGCAGCAGCAAGAGTGCGCCGGCGGTGGAGACGGCCGCGGCCAGCATCACCCAGCCGGTCATGGCCAAGGCTCGGCCCGCCGGCCGCTCGGCGACATGACCACCCCACCAATGGCCGACAGAAAAACCCGACAGCACCACCGCGATGATTGCCGTCCAGGTGTAAAGCGACATGCCGACATAAGGGGCAAGCATGCGGCCGGCGACAATTTCGACCACCAGGCTGGCGCCGGACACCGCGCCCTGCACGGCCACGAGCAGCCAGAGCGGCACTCGGTTCTCAGCTGTCGGCATACCCATCTGCTCCCGGACAAAACTACACCGGCATCTTTATCCTGCCGCGGCTGCAAGGCAAGCTGGCACGACAGAGGCCGGATATTGACACACAGCAATGTGCCTTGGGGTTCAGACGGCTATTGAACTTGAATGAACCGATCTCGAATTCTGCCAGGATGCGGCAAATCAGAATTCGAGGCGATCACCGTCTGCCTTGGAGACAGTGCAGCGGAAAGATAGATAGGATGACAGGATGTGCGACCCAGCGGCACATGCAGGCATGAAAGGACACCACATCAAGTGACCAATCTTCTTCAAGACCGGTTGAAGGACGCCCTGCTGCTGATTTCACTTAGCGGCCTGGTCGTGGGGCTTGGCCTGAGCTTTGCGGATCTTGAGGCAGCGGCCGATCTTGTCTGGTCTGCGGGTGTCATCCCGGTGCTGGTGGGGCTTCTCGTCGAAATCGTCAGAAGCCTGAGGAACGGCGAAGTCGGCCTCGACATCGTTGCCGCGCTGTCGATGACCGCTGCCCTGACCTTCGGCGAGACGCTGGCAGCGGCCGTTGTCGCCGTGATGTATTCGGGTGGAACCTTCCTCGAGAACTTCGCCGAGGGGCGCGCACGGCAGGAGATGAGCGAACTTCTGGCCCGGGTGCCGCGCAGTGCGACACGGCGTCGTGACGGGGGCCTTGAAGAGGTTCCGCTGGACGAGATCGAACCCGGTGACCTGCTGTTGATCCGGCAGGGTGACGTGGCCCCCGTCGACGGCACTGTCGATGGCGGCCAGGCGATACTGGACCAATCGGCGCTGACCGGGGAATCGATGCCGGTACGCTTGAACCGGGGTGGCAACGTGATGAGCGGTTCGACCAATGCCGGCGAAGCCTTCGATCTCAGGGCCACCCGCGAGGCCAAGGACTCCACCTATGCCGGCATTGTCAGGCTGGTCGAGGACGCACAGAAATCCAAGGCGCCGATGGCGCGGCTGGCGGATCGCTATTCGCTGGTTTTCCTGGCGGTTACCGTTGCACTGGCATTCGCAGCCTGGTGGTTCACCGGTGATCCGATCCGCGCCGTCGCCGTTCTCGTCGTCGCCACGCCCTGCCCGCTGATCCTGGCCGTGCCGGTGGCGCTGGTGGCAGGACTTTCCCGGGCCGCGCATTTCGGCGTGCTGATCAAGGGCGCCAAACCGCTTGAAGCGCTGGCGCGGGTCCAGACCCTGATTCTCGACAAGACCGGCACGCTGACCGACGGAAGACCGGTTGTGGTGTCGGTCGCAAGCTACGGCGATTTGTCCGAGGCACAAGTGCTTCACCTTTCAGCAGCACTCGATCAGGCGTCCAAACATCCGATCGCGCAGGCGCTGGTGGCTGAAGCCCTGGCCGATGGAACAGCCCTGCCGTTTCCCGAAAATCTGGTTGAAACTCCGGGCGAAGGCATTTCGGGGACCATCGATGGCAGACGGATTGCCGTTGGTGGTGCCGACTATATCGCAGCGCAGACCGGGGTCTCGCCGCTCACCCTGGCAACGCGGGAAGCCGGAGAGGTTGTCGTGGCGCTGGCTGTCGACGGCAAACCGGCCGGTCACCTGGTGATGGCCGACACCTTGCGATCCGGGACTGCGGAGCTGCTGGCCGGGCTGCGGGGCCTGGGCATCGGCCGGATCCTGCTTGCCACCGGCGACCGCCGGTCTGTCGCCGAGGCGGTCACCGAAGGGCTCGGGCTTGATGGATTGAGGACCGAGCTGACGCCCGATCAAAAGGTCCTGCTGGTGCTGACCGAACGCAAGAACGGGCCGGTGATGATGGTCGGCGACGGTGTCAATGATGCGCCGGCGCTGGCAGCCGCCGACATCGGCGTTGCCATGGGCGCACGTGGTGCTGCAGCTTCCGCGGAAACCGCCGATGTGGTCTTGCTCGTTGATGAACTGGGCCGGCTGCTGCCGGGACTTGAGGTCGCGCAACGCTCGCTTCGCATCGCACTGCAGAGCGTCGTTGCCGGGATCGGGCTTTCCATCGCCGGCATGATTGCCGCAGGCCTGGGCTATCTCACACCGGTCGAGGGTGCGATCCTGCAGGAGGTGATCGATGTCGCCGTCATCCTCAATGCATTGCGGGCGCTGCGCATTGCGCCGGCAAGCATTTCAACACGGGTGCCCCGCCCTGCCCTTGCATCCTGACCGGTCAATCGCCATTGTCCCCTCCTGGAGTGGGAGTAAGCTCATCAGATGACTTGGAAATTCAGTTTCATTGCGTCTCCGGCGCCCGACGCGCAGGCCGCGGCAAATCACCTCGCCGCGCTGTACGGCAATACCCGCCAGCAGGACGCTGACGTGATCGTGGCGCTTGGCGGTGACGGTTTCATGCTGCAAACGCTGCATGAGCAGATGAACAGCGGCCGCATGGTCTACGGCATGAACCGCGGCTCGATCGGCTTTTTGATGAATGATTACTCGGACGAGGATCTGCCCGGCAGGATCGAAGCCGCGGTGGAAAACATCATCCGGCCGCTCGAAATGACCGCCCGGGATGCCCACGGGGCGACCCACAAGGCGCTGGCCATCAACGAGGTCTCGCTGCTCAGACAAAGCTACCAGGCCGCCAAGCTGCGGCTGTCGATTGACGGCCAGGAACGGATGGAGGAACTGATCTGTGACGGCCTGATGGTGGCGACCCCTGCCGGATCGACGGCCTACAACCTGTCGGCCCACGGACCCATCCTGCCGCTTGATGCGCAACTGCTGGCGCTGACCCCGGTCAGCCCGTTCCGGCCGCGGCGTTGGCGCGGAGCCTTGCTGCCCAACAAGGTGACCGTTACAATTGACGTGCTGGAAGCTGACAAACGGCCGGTCAACGCGGTGGCCGATCATATCGAAGTCAAATCCGTAACCCAGGTTCAGGTGGCTGAATCCGAGGAATCCACCACCCGCATTCTGACCGATTCCAGCCATTCCTGGAATGACCGCATATTGGCCGAACAATTCCTTTACTGAGACGCCTTGAAACAGGAAGGATGAATTGATGTCCCGTACTGCATTGAAAGTGTTTCTGCTGCTTGCCTGGCTGGTTCAGGCGATGCCAGGCCCGGCCGTAGCTCAGGATGCCGCAGTGCTGGCCGACAGCTTGCCCGCCCGCATTCTCTTCGTCACCAGCGGCGGCTATTGGGAAGAAACGGAGAAGGCCACCGAAACCGAAGAGGCCGAGGGCGAAGCCTCCGGTTTGGCCGAGGCTGCGCCTCAAAACCGCGGCTATTACCGCCTGGTTGCCATTCGCGGTGACGACAACCGTTCGCTGCTCCAGCTCCAGCATATCGCGCTGACCGCCAATGGCCCCGAACTGGCGAGATCCGCCGGGGTCGAGGAGATCAACAGTCTCGGCGCGTTCATCACCGATATCAGGCCCGGAGATTCAACCGGCGCGGCAAGCGGACCGGGATTTGCGGCCTATATCTATCTCAAACTTGATCCGACGGTTGCCGAGCCGGACACCTGGGCGCTCTACATCGACGAATTCGGAGACATCATGGTCGAGATGTCGAGCAATTAGACTGGTGTTGAGGCGACGTAAACGTCTGTCGCTCTGAGCAGACGAACGACCGGGAAATACGGGGGCCGAAGCCCCCGCTCCTTTCAGGGATGATTTCAGTTGATGATCTTGACCGTATCGGCCGCATGCTTGGCGTCCTGCATATGCCAGCTCAGCTCGACCTTGCTGCCCGCCTTGAGGCCAGGATCCTTGAAGTCCTTCGGCAGGGAATAGGCGGTCCCGTCATTCAGGGTCAGCATCGCCTGCTTGGCGTCGTAGGATTTGACCACACCTGAAGTCATCGTGCCGGCGGCAAATGCGCCGACCGAAGACACAAGAATTGTAGCGGCAGTCAGGGAGGCGAGAACAACACGCATAGATGTCACTCCATAATGTCCCGGCAAGGAAGAGCGTCTCACTTCGGAGCATGGCCTTGCGGGGATAGACATGAAGCCGTCTGGTCAGGTCGCGTCGCGGAACAGGAACCCTTCCCGTTCCGCCGGCTTGATCCGGCTTCGGGGCCGACCATAGGTCATTGCCGAATCCGGCGCCAATTACGGAAATTTAATTCGGCTCGGCAGGCTTATGCCAAAATTCAGCCACAAGCAGGAACAGGACCGGCAAATCACACTTGACCAGACATGGATGCTCCGAACATCCAGGTCGCGGAGGCGCAAAGCTCAGTGATCAATCGATGTCGGCGACATCCTCGCCACCGCCGTAAACCCGCTGGGCAAGGGCTGCTTCCATGAATTCGTCGAGGTCGCCGTCGAGCACACCTTGCGGGTTGGTGCTCTCGGTGCCGGTGCGCAGATCCTTGACCAGCTGGTAGGGCTGCAGCACGTAGGAGCGGATCTGGTGTCCCCAGCCGATCTCGGTTTTCGAGGCAGCCTCTTCACTGGCCGCTTCCTCGCGCTTTTTCAGCTCGGCCTCGTAAATCCGTGCACGCAGCATGTCCCAGGCCTTGGCGCGGTTCTTGTGCTGCGAGCGTTCCTGCTGGCACTGCACGACAATGCCGGTCGGATTATGGGTGATGCGGACGGCCGAGTCGGTGGTGTTGACGTGCTGGCCGCCGGCGCCCGAGGCGCGGTAGGTATCGATGCGGCAATCGCTTTCGTTGATGTCCACGTCGATCGAATCGTCGATCACCGGATAGGTCCAGATGCTCGAGAACGAGGTGTGGCGGCGGGCCTGGCTATCGTAGGGCGAGATGCGAACCAGACGGTGAACGCCCGATTCGGTCTTCAGCCAGCCATAGGCATTGTGGCCCTTGACCAGAAGCGTCGCCGACTTGATCCCGGCTTCTTCGCCGTCATGGACTTCCATCAGCTCGACCTTCATGCCGTGCTGTTCGGCCCAGCGGGTGTACATGCGCAACAGCATGTTGGCCCAGTCCTGGCTCTCGGTGCCGCCGGCGCCGGAATGGACTTCCAGGTAGGTGTCGTTGCCGTCGGCTTCGCCGGAGAGCAGCGATTCGATCTGCTGCCGGGTAACCTCGGTGCGGAGTTCCTTGAGCGCGGCCTCGGCGTCCCTGACGATATCGTCGTCGCCTTCTTCCTCACCCATCTCGATGAGTTCGAGGTTGTCCGACAATTGCGATTCCAGGCGCTTGAGGCCGTTGATGCCGTCATCGAGCTGCTGGCGCTCGCGCATCAGCTTCTGGGCTTCCTGCGGATCATCCCAGATGGCCGGATCTTCGGCCTTGGCGTTCAGCCATTCCAGACGTTTTTGAGCAGGTTCCCAGTCAAAGATGCCTCCTCAGCAGGCTTATGGCCTGCTTGATCTCGTCGACAACGACCTGGGTTTCTGCGCGCATTGATTTCCGGTTCCGTGATGTTGTTGGGCAATAAAGCTTGCCAAGGCGGGCGGAACATAAGGTCCCGCCCGGTTGATGTAAAGGCGTCTACGGGATCGAATTTCAGACCGTCAGTAGAGACCGCCAACCCCTCTGACCACCGCGTCGTTTGCCTGTGGCGAGATGGTGGTGATGGCGTCCCCGGTGGCGTATTCCTCAAGCCCGATGACCGAATAGACGTCCGAGGGGCCGGTGCCCGGCTTGAAGGCTTCCATGATCACATCGCCCTCGCCTTCAAACGCCTGCATGCCGGTCTTGCGGTTGATGGCGATCAGCTTCATGCCCTGGGGCACGCGGAAATCGGCTGGCCGGGTATCCTTGAGCGCGGCCTGCATGAACTCGTTGAACACCGGGGCAGCGAGCGCGCCGCCGGTCGAACCCCGGCCCATCGGGGCCGGGGTGTCAAAACCGATGAACACACCGGCCACGAGGTCGGCGGTATAGCCCATGAACCAGGCATCCTTTTCCTCGTTGGTGGTTCCGGTCTTGCCTGCGGTCGGGCGATCGAGATTGACCTTGCTGGCAGCGGTACCGCGGGTGACCACGCCTTCCATCATCGAGGTGATCTGATAGGCGGTCATCGGATCGAGCACCTGCTCGCGGGTATCAACCACTTCAGGTTCATCCTGAGACAGCCAGGCGGTGGCAATGCAGGCATCGCAGCTGCGCTCTTCATGCTTGAAGATGGTCTTGCCGTAGCGGTCCTGAATGCGGTCAATCAGCGAAGGCTTGATCTGCTTGCCGCCATTGGCCAGCACGGAATAGGCCGACACCATGCGCATGACCGTGGTTTCTCCCGACCCCAGCGACATGGCGAGCACCGGCAGCATCTTGTCATAGATGCCGAACCGCTGGGCATATTCAGCCACCAGGTTCATGCCCATGTCCTTGGCAAGCCGCACGGTCATCAGGTTACGCGAACGCTCGATGCCAAGCCGCAGGGTCGATGGGCCGGCGGAGCCGCCGCCATAGTTCTTCGGCCTCCAGATTTCCCCGCCGGACACGATTTCGATGGGGGCGTCGAGCACCACGGATGCAGGCGTATAGCCATTGTCGAGAGCCGCCGCGTAAACGAACGGCTTGAACGCGGAACCGGGCTGTCTTTCGGCCTGGGTGGCGCGGTTGAATTCGGACTGGGCGAAGGAGAACCCGCCGACCATCGCAAGCACGCGGCCGGTATGCGGATCCATCGCCACCAGCGCGCCCTGGATCTTTGGCGGTTGCCGCAGACGCAGACGCTGTGCGCCGTCCTGCTCGAACGGCTCGACATAGACGACGTCGCCGGGATTGAGGACCTCGGCTGCGGTTTTCACGTTGCGGCGTTTGTCATCGGCAATATTGAGCCGGAACGCCCATTTCATGTCTTCGGCGAGAATTGAGCCGGTGAGCCGTTCAGCCCCCACCTCGCCGGAGACTTCCCGTCCCGGCCGCAGGCCAACATCGACCTTGTCGTCGGATGCCGACAGGACAACGGCAAGCTGCCACTCAGGTACGTCGCGCAAGGGTTCGACCTCGCCGAGAGCCGGTCCCCAGTCGCCGGCCACGTCGATGCGGGCGACCGGTCCGCGGAATCCGCGGCGCTCGTCGTAATTCATCAGGCCCTTCTGCAAGGCCTTGCGGGCCAGCGCCTGGAGCTTGGGATCAAGTGTCGTGCGGACCGAGAGGCCGCCCTCGTAGAGCGCATCATTGCCATAGCGGTCGATCAGCTCGCGGCGGACCTCTTCGGCGAAATACTCGGAGGCGAACAGATAGGAGCCGGTCTTGCGCGGGGTCACGCCGAGCGGCTGCTGCTTGGCATCGGCGCCGTCGGCGGCGCGCACATAGCCGTTCTCGACCATGCGGTCGATCACCCAGTTGCGGCGTTCAATCGCGCGGTCGGGGTGCCGGAACGGGTGGTAATTGGACGGAGCCTTCGGCAGCGCCGCCAGGTAGGCGGTTTCGGCGATGGTGAGCTCGTTGACCGACTTGTTGAAATAGGTCAGCGCCGCGCCGGCAATGCCGTAGGCGTTCTGGCCGAAAAAGATCTCGTTGAGATAAAGCTCGAGAATCCGGTCCTTGGAATAGGCCTGCTCGATGCGGAACGACAGGATGGCTTCCTTGACCTTGCGGTCGATGGTCTGGTCGGCGGTCAGAAGGAAGTTCTTGGCGACCTGCTGGGTGATCGTCGAGGCGCCGACCGGGCGCCGACCGGACCCCAGGTTCTGGACATTGACGACGATGGCGCGTGCCAGGCCAACCGGGTCGACGCCGGGGTGCGAATAGAAGTTCTTGTCCTCGGCAGACAGGAACGCCGCCTTCACCCGGTCGGGAATCGCCTGGATCGGCAGAAACAGCCGCCGCTCGCGAGCGTACTCGGCCATCAGTTCGCCGGAAGCCGAATGCACGCGGGTGGTTACCGGCGGCTCGTAGCTGTTGAGAACTTCGTAATCCGGCAGGTCCTTGGAGACATCTCCGATGTACCAGGCAACGCCTGCTGCAACGACCAGAAACAGCACGGTCCCAATCCCGAAGAAATATCCAATTAGTCGTATCATCAGTCAGCTACCGTTTGCTTTTCTTGTGGACCTGCCCGGAGGACGCCGGGACTTTGGCCGACCATATCGTGTGCCCGGTTAGCCCGGACAATGTGAATAAAATAGGGCGCTGCCGCTCTTGCCACATCAAACCTGATGCACAAAGGGTGCTGGAGCGCTTTCAATCTTCACATAAGCATCTCCTTAAACCATATCAGGTTCAAAGGCTTATGTGCAGAACAAGGATTTGGCATGGTGCATCCGCTTGTCCACTGTGCCGTTGCCAATCGCTCACACCAGCGGCACCCATCAGATTCGATCATCGCGTTATCGGCCATCATCGCCTCCCCGCCAAGATCATTTCGCGGTAATTCTGCACCGATTGCGCCAGCAGCTTGGCCGTGCCGGTTCGCCACTCCTCGTCGTTGAGCAGTTTTTCATCCTCGCGATTGGACAAATAGCCCATCTCGACAAGCACCGAGGGGACATCTGGAGCCTGCAACACCCGGAACCCGGCATGGCGAAGCGGGTTCTTGATCAGCTTGACCTGCCCCTCGAAGGAACTGATCACCTGCTGGGCAAGACCGGTGGAGAAAACCCGGGTCTCGGTCCGGGCCAGGTCCACCAGAATGGCGGCAATGGCTTCCGGGGCGTTTTCCAGGCTGGCGCCGACAATCGCGTCCTCGCGGTTTTCCTGGTCGGCGAGCGACTGGGCCAGCGCATCGGAGGCCTTGTCGGACAGGGTGTAGACCGTCGCGCCGCGCAACGATTTCACGGAAATCGAATCGGCGTGCAGCGAAATCAGCAGATCCGCCGACACCTCGCGGGCACTGCGGACCCGGGCCGACAGCGACAGGAAGCTGTCATCGGTCCTGGTCATCGCAACCTTGATGCCGTCCTCGGCTTCCAGCGCTGTCTTGAGCGCTTCGGCGAAGGCCAGCGTGACATCTTTTTCCATCGAGCCTGCGGGCCCTTCAGCACCACCATCGATACCGCCGTGTCCGGCATCGATCACGATGGTCAGGGTGTCGCCCGGAGGCTTCGCCGGCCCGCCGCGCTCGGCCTTTGAATCGGGCTCGGCCCATTCGGTCCCGGCAACTTCGGCCGAAAACGCATCCTGATCCAGGGTTACGACATCAAACACGATCCGGTGCACCGCATCTGAGGCTTCGCTGGTGGATTGGACCAACTCCACCCTGGCGGGCCGGGCAAACTCCAGCACCATCCGCGCCCTGCCCTTGCCCGAATTTCCATAACGAACCGCAGAAACCAGTCCGCGTGGTGGAAAAGAGTCCTTCGGAAAAGCAAAGACCGTCTCGGGCAGATCGATCACGGCGCGATAGGGGTTTTCCAGATAATGCAGCTTGAATTGCGGCTCCCGATCAAAATCGAGCACCAGGCGGACCCGGTTTTCATCGCCAGCCATCCGCGCGGCAATGACGACATACCTCGAATCAGAGGCCTCGCGCGGCACGGCGTGACCAGGCGACGGCAACATCGTCACCATTGCCAGCGCGGCAATTGCGAACAACGCACGGCCCCACCGGGAACCGCCGCTCCAGGCCTCTGCAAATTGCCGCTGTGCCCCGAATTGCCGCATTCTACCACTCTAGCCTTTGCCCTGTAACTTCACCGCAACCTACCCTGGCACCAGCCGATACAGGCAAACAACGCCAAGAGAATGGCACGATTCGGCTTGCTGGCCCGGACCCAGCATCGCTCAATCGGGTTAACCATCCGTTCACCATGTTTTCCCGCGGCAAAACTTCCCCAACGGCACCGCTGGCCGGCGCGCCAAGTTGTACAAATGACAGAGCCGATGTTTTCAGTTGCCAGATCGCCACTCAGCCCATAAAAGCTTTCATAGGGTAAGTATATTGACGGGATAGAACTGTCACCCTTCCGGCCGCCGCCTGAAACAGGCCCAGGGCGCCAGGAGTGCGGATCGTCCGTCGTCCAATAAAAATCTTCCCCGGAGCGGCCAGCTCACAGTTTCCATGTCGGGAACCCAATCTGACTGCTCCTGCTAGGCAATATGGCCGAAAATGCGGCGAGGCTGATCAGCCTTTGGCAGCACCAAGGCCAAGACAGTGATTAAACCCGGCGGGCGAGGACTCCTGCCACAACCTTCGCGGCTCATTTGCCGCACTCCCCATCAGGGGGCTTTCATCGGTCCGCAAGGACTATACGTAAATGACTTTCCGGCCGGCTCTTATGGTGCAAATGCGGATCTCCCCAAGTGTGAACAGGCCCCGGGCATTCAATGCCCCGGTTACCGTCCTGTTGAACACCGCTCCATGCCGAGTACCGGAATATCTTTCATCCGGCGCAATCCCAACCGACCACCTCCCGTCCCCAGTTTCGGGGCGGCGGGGCCTTACGTCGCGGGTGCGCCGAGGAGCTTGTATTCAATGGCAGAAAAAATGCTTATCGACGCCTCCCATCCCGAGGAGACCCGCGTCGTTGTCGTCCGTGGAAACCGCATAGAGGAATTCGATTTCGAATCGCAGCACAAGAAGCAGCTGCGTGGAAACATCTACCTGGCAAAGGTCACACGCGTGGAGCCATCGCTCCAGGCCGCCTTTGTCGACTATGGCGGCAACCGCCATGGCTTCCTGGCCTTCTCCGAAATCCACCCCGACTATTACCAGATCCCGCTGGCCGACCGTCAGGCGCTGCTGCAGGCAGAGGCCGAGGACGCCCAGAACGATCCCGATTTCGAAAGCGCCGACGAGGCCGACAACGGCTCGGGCAAATCCAAATCCAGGTCCAGGGCAAAATCGGCTGAAACCGACGAGGGCGGCGAAGACGCCAAGGCGACCAAATCCCGGCCACGCCGCAGCCGTCGCGGCAAGAAGAGCAGCGACGATGCGAAGCCAACCGAAGCCGATGCGGCTGCTGAAGCCGATGTAGCGGAAACCGAAGACCAGGTGGAAGCAGCTGACGGCGCGGCTGCCGAAGACGCAGCTAGCGAAGCCGGCGACACGTCCAGCGAGGAAGTCACGGCTGCATCCGATGCGTCCGCGGATGAGACTGCGGCCGAAACCCGGTCCGATGACGACAGCGACGATGACGACAAGCCGACCGAAATGGCTGCGGACGTCGAAGCCGAGGAAATTTCCGAGCCGGTCACCCGCCGCAAGCGCAAGAACGGCAATGACGACGACGATTCCGGTGATGACGATACGGTTGAATCGGTCGGCTCCGAAGACGCAATGGAAGAAGTTCCGACGCGCTCGCAGCGCAAGCCGCGCAAGCAGTACCGCATTCAGGAAGTCATCAAGCGCCGCCAGATCCTTCTGGTCCAGGTGGTCAAGGAAGAACGCGGCAACAAGGGTGCTGCGCTGACCACCTACCTTTCGCTGGCCGGACGCTATTCCGTGCTGAT
>Ga0189291_100252_pt1 | contig 31255 bp, 25 predicted proteins | sample UW1redminimetaG_FD_130331 | JGI IMG/M metagenome (GOLD analysis project Ga0189291, IMG submission 130331) | Marine microbial communities from the Costa Rica Dome - UW179B-red mini metaG | ecosystem: Environmental > Aquatic > Marine > Oceanic > Photic zone | place: Costa Rica: the Eastern Pacific... | reverse complement strand
GGGCGCGCTGGGGCCGTCGGGCGAGGTGATCCCGGTCAACATCATCGACAAGGCGCCGTCTGCCGAACTCAGGCCGGACCAGACCGACCAGGATTCGCTGCCGCCCTATCCGGTGCTCGACGACATTCTCGAATGTCTGGTCGAGCACGAGATGGGGGTCGAGGAGATTGTCGCGCGCGGTCATGACGTGGCGATTGTCCACCGCATCGAGCACCTGTTGTATATTGCCGAGTACAAGCGGCGGCAGTCGGCGCCGGGTGTGAAGATCACCCGCAAGAATTTCGGCCGCGACCGGCGCTACCCGATCACCAACCGGTTCAGGGACAGGTAATGCCCGTCATCCAGTTTCTGCGTGACAATGCCCGCTGGATCGCCGGCGGGTTTTTGTTGACCTTCTTCTCGTCGTTCGGACAGACCTATTTCATCTCGCTGTCGGCGGGCGATATCCGCGCCGAATACGGGCTCAGCCATGGCGGCTTCGGAACGCTCTACATGATCGCGACGCTGGCGAGTGCGGCGACGCTGCCGCAGCTGGGCAAGATCATCGACCGGATTTCGGTCGCCAACACGGTGCTGCTTGCTGCGCCGGTGCTGGCCATCGCGTGCATTCTGATGGCCTGGTCGCGATCGCTGGCGCTCTTGGTGCTGTCGATCTATCTGCTCCGGCTGTTCGGGCAGGGCATGTTCAGCCATATCGCGTTTACCGCCATGGGCCGCTGGTTTGCCGCCCAGCGCGGCCGCGCGGTCTCGCTGACAGCGATCGGGGTGAATTTCGGCGAGGCGCTGTTTCCGATCAGTTTCGTCGGCGTGGCGGCACTGGTCGGCTGGCGCGGGTCCTGGCTGCTGGCGGCGGGCGTGCTTGTGCTCGTCGCGCTGCCGCTGATCTACGGCCTGCTCAAGGCCGAGCGGACGCCGCAATCGGAGGTCACCGACCCCAACCGGCCGGTGGCGCGGGAATGGACCCGCGGCGAAGTGATCCGCGACCCGTTGTTCTGGGCCGCTTTGTCGGGCGTTTTGGCGCCGGCGTTCATCGGCACGACGGTGTTCTTCCACCAGGTCTATCTGTCGGAACTGCGCGGCTGGCAGCCGAGCGTGTTTGCCGCCTCGTTTGCCATCATGTCCTCGATGACGATCATTTTCGCGCTTGTAGCCGGGCAACTGGTCGACCGGTTTTCGGCGACCCGGATCCTGCCGAGCTTCCTGGTGCCGCTGTCGCTGTCGTGCTTCGTGCTGGCTTCCACCGAGGCCGAATGGGGGGCTTATGCCTTCATGGCGCTGATGGGCGTGTCCTACGGGTTCTCGTCAACCCTGTTCGGGGCGCTCTGGCCGGAGCTTTACGGCACAAGGCATCTGGGCGGCATCCGCTCGCTGATCGTTGCCTTCATGGTCTTTGCCACCGCCATGGGGCCGGGCCTCACCGGCGCGCTGATCGATGCGGGTGTATCCTATCCGGGCCAGATCGCGGTGATGGGGGTCTATTGCGTGGCGATCAGCGTGATCATGCTGCTGGTCAGCCGCAGGGCGGCGCAGCGTCGCGCCGCATTTGCCTGACAAGTCTGGCAGCGGGCGCGTGAAGGCCTGGTAATCGGGCCGGCAGTGCCCGGAGACGATGCAGCCAGGGCGGCTGATCGGTCGGATTGAGATATGATGGATTAGCGGATCAGCCGCAGAGGCCTGGTCTTCAGATCCAGTTGATCCGATTGATCTGGCAGGAAGGCCGGTCCCACCACGCGGACCTGCTGTCGCTCCCGGCTCAATGGCCGCTCGGCGGTCGAGGCGGCGAGAACGGCTGCGACGTCCTCCGAGGTCAGGCGCATTTCGGCGCTGAGAACGGATTCGGGATCTTCACCCGGATCGGGACGGTTGAGCGGGCGCACCCAGGTCGTCACCGGCTCATCGCCACTGGTCTCGCCGTTCAGAATTGCCTCGCGGCGCTGCATTTCCTTGTAGAAGGCGCCCATGTTGCAGCTGCAGGCCTTGCTCATCGGGGCGCTGGTATTGCGGTAGGCGAAGGCGTTGGGCATGGTTGTGTAAGGCTCGCGGGTGCGGGCGGACACCATGTCCTCGCTTTCCTGGCCATCGGCGGTGTGGAAGTACAATGCGGTTTGAGTGCCGGGGCACATCATCTGGCAGGTCCGCTCGTCGCGGGCGAAATCGGACGGGGCTGCCGCAGACGAGACCGGGAAGAAGAAGCCGTCGCAGCTGCGCACGCACAGGGTGCGGTAATTGCCGCCGCGCGATGCCTTCGGTTCGGCAACGATCCGTGTTCCGTTCTGGCCGGTGAAGGTGAGGCTCGGGCTGCGCCCGCCGCTGTTGCCCAGCACCGCGACGAGACCCGGGCTTCGCTGCGTTTTTGCCTTCGCCGCGGCTTGCTGGCCCTTGAGGGCTGCGGCTTCGAGCGATGACCGCCTGCCATCGCAATCATTGGCCTTCAGGGCCGCCTGAATGCGCCGCTTGGCAACCTTGCTGTTGTTGCTGGCATAGGAATCGCGCTTGCGTTCGAGCGATCCGAGATTGGCGCGCATCTTGGTGAGTGCCGAGGTGAGCTTGGCGCAGGCCTTTGCGTTCTGGCCTCCGACGACGAGAAAACTGCCGGTGCTGCAGTCGAAACGGCCGAGGTCGGCCAGGACCTGATTGATCTGCACCGATTGGCTTTCGACAGCATCGTCGTAACGGCGGTATTTTTCCGATGCGGCAGCGTTACCTTCGGCGTTTTCCAACTGTGCGTTGAGACGCGTGCATACCGCAGAGGCTTCCGCAGCTCCGGTGCCGGCCAGGGCCAGCGCGAGCATCAGTACGTAACTGCGGAACCGGGCGCGGCGCATGAACAACTCCAACACAGAGACAAAAAACTGCTAGCGCTCCAAGTTTTACCCCAGATACCCTAACAGTCTTATACTAGCGCTGGTGCGTGTTCCGACCAATCACAACCGGCTGTTTACCTTAACCGGGGAGACGGTCCCCCCGGTCAAGGGTCGGCAAATGCTTGCCTCGGTCAGTCCGCCGACGAGGCTTCAACAACTGCCAGGGTGGCCATGTTGACGACGCCGCGCGAGGTCACCGACGGCGACAGGATGTGGGCGGGCAGGGCAGGGCCAAGCAGAATGGGGCCGACATGCAGGGCTTCCGTCATGGTCTTGACCACGCCAAGGGCGATGTTGGCCGCATCGAGATTGGGGAAGACCAGCAGGTTGGCTTCGCCGGTCAGCGTGCTGTCGGGCATGACCCGGCGGCGCAGCACCTCGGATATGGCGGAATCGCCGTGCATTTCGCCATCGGCCTCCAGCTCGGGCGCGACCGAGCGGATGATCTCGATCGCCCGGCGCATCTTGTCCGCGCTTTCGGAATCACGCGAGCCGAAGTTGGAATGCGAAACCAGCGCCGCCTTCGGATTGATGCCGAACCGGCGGATCTCCTGGGCGGCCATGATCGTGGTTTCGGCGATTTCTTCGGCACTCGGATCGAACGACACATAGGTGTCGGTGAAGAAGGTGGCGCCACGCTGCGAGATCAACAGGCTGAGCGCCGAGTAGTCGATCACACCTTCGCGTTTGCCGATGATCTGCGAGACATCGCGCAAGTGCCTTGTATAGCGGCCTTCCAGCCCGCAGATCAGCGCATCGGCTTCGCCGCGTCGCAAGGCCAGCGAACCGATCACGGTGGAATTGGTGCGCACGATGGTGCGCGCGGCCTCCGGGATCACGCCCTTGCGGCCGACAATCGAGAAATACTCGTCCACATAGTCGCGAAACCGCGGATCATCTTCCGGATTGATCGCAACGAAATCGGCACCGGGCCGGATTCTCAGACCAAACCGTTGCAGGCGGGATTCGATGATGCCCGGACGGCCGATCAGGATCGGTTCGGCAATGCCTTCCTCAAGCAGCACCTGGGCTGCGCGCAGCACCCGTTCGTCCTCGCCTTCGGCAAAGATCACGCGTTTCCTGGTGGCGCTCTTTGCGGCCGTGAACAGCGGCTTCATGATCAGGCCGGAGCGGAAGACGAAGCGGTTGAGCTGGTCGACATAGGCTTCCATGTCGGCAATCGGCCGCCGCGCCACATCCGATCTGGCGGCAGCTTCGGCGACAGCTGGCGCAATCCTGAGGATCAGCCGCTGATCGAAAGGCGAGGGAATGAGATATTCCGGGCCAAACATCGGCGTTTCACCGGAATAGGCGCGGGCTGCGATATCGGACGGCTCTTCCTTGGCCAGCGCCGCAATTGCACGGACCGCTGCCATCTTCATTTCTTCATTGATGGTTCGCGCACCGCAATCGAGCGCGCCGCGGAAGATGTAGGGGAAACACAGGACGTTGTTGACCTGGTTGGGGAAATCGGAGCGTCCGGTGCAGATCATCGCATCGGGACGGGCGGCGCGGGCTTCGTCCGGCATGATTTCAGGCGTCGGATTGGCGAGCGCCATGATCAGCGGCCGTTCGGCCATCGTCGCCAGCATTTCCGGCTTGAGCACGCCGGCTGCCGACAGGCCGAGAAACACATCGGCACCGCCGATCGAGTCCTTCAGCACGCGGTTGTCCGAATTTTGCGCATAGACCGATTTCCAGCGGTCCATCAGCACCTCGCGGCCCTCGTAGACAAGGCCTTCGATGTCATGAACCCAGATGTTTTCGCGCCTGGCGCCGAGCGCCACCAGCAGGTTGAGGCAGGCAAGCGCCGCCGCACCAGCCCCGGAGGTGACGATCTTGGCGTCCTGGATCTCCTTGCCGGCCAGTTCAAGCCCGTTGAGGATGCAGGCCGCGACGATGATGGCGGTGCCGTGCTGGTCGTCATGAAACACCGGAATGTCCATGATCTCACGCAGTTGCTGCTCCACCTCGAAGCATTCCGGCGACTTGATGTCTTCCAGGTTGATGCCGCCGAAGGTCGGCTCCAACGCGGAAATCACGCTGACCATGCGGTCAACGTCGGGTGCGTCGATCTCGATGTCGAAGACGTCAATGCCGGCGAATTTCTTGAACAGGACGGCCTTGCCTTCCATCACCGGCTTGGAGGCCAGCGGACCGATATTGCCAAGGCCGAGCACGGCCGTGCCGTTGGACACCACAGCCACCAGGTTGGCGCGCGCGGTGTAGGCTGCGGCGGCATCCGGATTGTCGCGGATCGCCAGACAGGGGGCTGCGACGCCCGGCGAGTAGGCAAGCGCCAGGTCGCGCTGGTTGCCCAATGGCTTGGTTGCCTGGATCTCGAGTTTTCCAGGTCGCGGGTAGCGGTGATAAAACAGGGCGTTTTCGTCGAGCTCTCCACTGGATGGCTTGGGGTCGCCGGCGCGCTTGGTGTCTTTGGAGGTCATCTGCGGCTCTTCTTTATCGAGTGCAATTGGTCGTGCCGGACGCGGTCGAACCGCCGGGCAACGTGAGCGGGTGCGGGGAGAGGCGGCAGGCTGCATGATCGCCGGTTACGGCGCCGGCGGCGTCGAGCGTGTGGAAAATCATCCGGTATCCCCCTCCATAAACCGTTTTAACGGTCAGATTCTTTTCTAGAACCGATCCAGCCCAAATGGAACCGGTTTGATGGCATGGTTTATTAGCAGACGGAAATTCTACCCCCAGAGCTCGGATGCGGGCGGCGAAACCAGAGATCCGGAATAGACAAGACCCGGTGTCCGGTCGCGGGCCAGCAGCAGCGGCCCGTCAAGGTCAACCCAGTCGGCATCCTGAGCCAGCAGCACAGCCGGCGCCATGGCCAGCGATGTGCCAACCATGCAGCCGACCATCACGCCAAAGCCCAGCTGCCGTGCATGGTCGCGCATCTGCAGGGCTTCGGTGAGGCCGCCGGTCTTGTCGAGCTTGATGTTGATGGCGTCATAGCGGTCCGACAGGGACTGAAGGTCGGCAATCGTGTGGACGCTTTCATCGGCGCAAATCGGCACCGGGTGAGGGATATGGGCGAGGATTTGGTCCTTGCCGGCCGGCAGCGGCTGTTCGATCAGGCCGATATGCAGTTCGGCGGCGAGCAGCAGATGCTCGCGGATGTTGCTTTCATCCCAGCCCTCATTGGCATCGAGAATGATCTCGGCGTTGGGGGCCGCACCTGCCACGGCATGCATGCGGGCGCGGTCATCGGAGGTGCCGACCTTGACCTTGAGCAGCTTTTGCGAGGCATGGGCGCGGGCATCGGCGGCCATGTCGCCGGGGTCACCAAGTGAAATTGTCACGGCGGTGGGAACCGGGCGGGGCGGCAGCTTGCAGGCAATGGCGGACACGCGTTTGCCGCTGAGTTTCGCCTCCAGGTCCCAAAGCGCGCAATCAATCGCATTGCGCGCCGCACCCGGCTTGATGGCCGATTGCAACTCCTGCCGGCTCATGCCTGCCGAGATGGCTCCGGCCAGTGCTTCGATGGCTTCCAGAACGCCTTCGACGGTTTCGCCGTAGCGCTTGTAGGGCACGCATTCGCCATGGCCGCTGACGCCGTTTTCGCTGATCGTACAGGTCACCACGTCGGCTGACGTCTTGGCGCCGCGGGAAATATTGAAGGCCCGCTGAAGTGGAAAACTGTCGATCTTGGCGGCTAAGTGTCGAGGCATTGCAACGGGTCCGTAAAAAAGGGGTGATAGGCGGGCAGGACGGGCGCTATTCCGGGGGCTGTCCGGTGACAGGTCTGGAACGAGCGGTTATGTGTGAGGCATGTTGACCGAACAGCAAAAAGATACAAGTGCAGATGTCCGGCAGGGGAATTCCAGGTCCTCGCCGGCACGGCTTGACCATCGCATCACCGCCGATGCCGAGACGCTCTTGCTTTCGGGGGACTGGCGGCATGCGGCGATATCAGGCGTGTGCGGTAAAATGCTGGAAATCCAGCAGAAGCTGTCGGACAAGCCGTTGGAAATCAACCTGGCGGATCTCGAACATTTCGACACGGCCGGTGCCTGGCTTGTCCACAAGACCATGTTCATTGCCCGATCCCGCGGCGTCGATGTGCGCCTGACGGGAGCGTCCAAACCGGTTGCCGACCTGATCGTCGCCTTGCCCGATCCGGTTGACCGGAGGGCGTCGGGTACAGTGGAAGAACCGCCGCGATTCGAGCGGATGTTCGGTCCTGTCGGGCACACCATGTATGACCTCTACGATGATGTTGTCGCGTCGCTCTACATCCTCGGATCGGCAGTTCGCGGGGCGCAGCTCAAGCTCAATCGTGCGGCCGGCATATCGCCGGCAGCGATCGTCACGCAGATCGACCACATGGGTGTGCGCGCGGTGCCGATCATCATGCTGATGAGTTTTCTGATCGGCGCCATCATCGCCCAGCAGGGCGCGTTCCAGTTGCGCTATTTCGGCGCGGAAGTGTTTGTTGTCGATCTGGTCGGCATTTTGCAGCTGCGCGAAATCGGCGTGCTGCTGACGGCGATCATGATCGCCGGCCGCTCCGGCAGTGCGATTACCGCCGAGATCGGCTCGATGAAGATGCGCGAGGAGGTCGACGCGCTCAAGGTGATGGGGCTGAACCCGGTCGGGGTACTGGTGTTCCCGCGCCTGGTGGCGTTGACCGTGGCGCTGCCGCTTCTGACCGTGGTGGCAAATTTCGCCGCGCTGGTCGGCGCCGGCGCGGTGGCGTGGAGTTATTCGGGGATCACGCCCGACGTGTTCACCAGCCGGTTGCGCGAGGCAATCGACATGTCGACGGTTACCTCCGGCATGATCAAGGCGCCGTTCATGGCGCTGATCATCGGCATCGTTGCCGCGGTGGAAGGCATGAAGGTCGGCGGCAGCGCCGAGTCGCTCGGTCGCCGGGTGACTGCCTCGGTGGTCAAGGCGATCTTCGTGGTGATCCTCGTCGATGGCCTGTTCGCCATGTTCTACGCGGCAATTGATTTTTGAGGCCGAGCTGATGACCCAATCCAACCAGATCGATCGGAGCAAGCGGGAGGTGGTGCTTTCGGCGCATGATATCTGCGTCGCCTTCGGCACGAACGTGGTGCTCGATCATCTCAATCTGGATGTCTACCGCGGCGAGATCCTCGGGTTTGTCGGCGGCTCCGGAACCGGAAAATCGGTTCTGATGCGCTCCATCCTGCGGCTGATACCGCGCCAGAGCGGGACCATCCGGATCCTTGGCGAGGACTATGACGAGGTCGATGAAGCCAAGAAGATCGAACTCGACATGCGGCTCGGTGTGCTGTTTCAACACGGGGCGCTGTTTTCGGCGCTGACCGTGCGCGAAAACATCCAGGTGCCGATGCGCGAATATCTGGATCTGCCGCAGTCGCTGATGGACGAACTGGCCGAGCTCAAGGTGGCAATGGTCGGTCTCGCGCCCGATGCCGCCGACAAGTACCCCTCGGAGCTGTCCGGCGGCATGATCAAGCGGGCGGCGCTGGCCCGCGCCCTGGCACTTGATCCGGACCTGGTTTTTCTGGATGAACCGACATCCGGGCTTGATCCGATCGGGGCGGCGGAGTTTGATGAGCTGATCGCGCAGTTGCGTGACACGCTGGGCCTGACTGTCTACATGGTCACCCACGATCTCGACAGCCTGTTCTCGGTGTGTGATCGCATTGCCGTTCTGGGGCAGAAGCGGGTGCTTGTGGAAGGAACGATTGACGACATGCTTTCATTTGACGACCCTTGGGTGCAGTCCTATTTCCAGGGCAAGCGGGCGCGGTTGATCCCTGACCGGAAGACAAGACAACAGACCGGCACGCACCACGCGGGCGGCCAGGAAAGCGAAGCGATCTGATGGAAACGCGGGCCAACTACGCCGTTGTCGGCTTCTTTACCCTCATAGTGATGTTTTCCGCTTTCGGCTTCGTCTACTGGATGGCGCGTTACGGTGGCGGTGAAACGCTTCCGCTGATCGTGCGGATACCGGGTTCCGCCAACGGCCTGTCCAACGGATCGCCGGTTCGTTTCAACGGGATTCCCTATGGCGTGATCCGCGCCATCCGGATCGACCCCGACAGCCCCGATTTCGTGATCGCCGAAACCACGGTGAAGTCCGATGCGCCGATCTACACCGATACGCGTGCCGCGCTGGAAATCCAGGGCCTGACCGGATCGGCCTATATCGAGCTGCAGGGTGGAACGCCCAGCAACCCGAACATCCTGACGCGAGCCCGAGAACTTGAGCAGGTTGCGGTGATCGAGGCCGACCCGTCGGGCGTGACCAACCTGCTGGCCACCGCCGACGACATTCTCAACCGCGCCAACCGGGTGATCGGCGAGGTCGAGGGCTTCGTCAAGGACGCGCGCACGCCGCTGACGCAGACGTTGAAGAACACCGAGACCTTTACCGCAGCCCTTCGCGACAATGCCGACGGGGTCGATGATTTCCTGCAAAGCGTCGGAAACCTTTCAGAGACGGTCAAATCGCTGTCTGGCCGGATCGACAGCGCACTGACCTCGGCTGAAAACCTGATCAAGTCCGTCGACACCAAGAAAGTCGAAAGCATCGTCGCCAATGTCGACAAGGTGACGGGCGATGTGGCCAATGCCTCGGGAGAAATCACCAAGACGCTTGAGAGCTTCAGCAATGCGGCCCAATCGCTGCAGACCTTTGCCGCCGACGCCGGCGCTTCGCTTGACCGTCTCGACAAGGTGATCGCCGCGGTCGACCCGGCCAAGGTCGGCGGGGCCGTCGATGACATCGCACAGGCAAGTACGGATGCGCGCAAGGCGTTGGCCGACGCACGCGGCGTGGCCGAGACATTCGGCGCGCGCAAGGAAGATTTCGATCTGATCATCACCGATGTCAAGGAAATGACCGGCCGGCTGAACGCGGCCTCGGAGCGGGTTGACGGCGTGCTCGCCAAGCTCGACGGGTTCCTCGGCGAGGGCGATGCCTCAACGCTGATCGCCGATGCGGAAGCCACGCTCAAATCGTTCCGCGATGTGGCCGATGCGCTCAAGGTCCGCATCGGGCCGATCGCCGACAATCTTCAGCGGTTCTCGGGTCCCGGTCTGCGCAATGTCGAGGCGCTGGTCGATGATGCGCGGCGGTCAATCCAGCAGATCGAGCGCTCGTTTTCCATACTCGAAAAGGACCCGCAGCGGCTTATTTTCGGGGGTGAAACGGTCAAACAGTATGACGGGCGGACGCGGCGTTGACTCTTTGGTTTCTGCGTCGCAAGACATAGGTTAACGAATTGCAAGTGGGCCGGATTGCGGCTTCAGGGAGTGGCGTAAGCGTGAACGCGGGTCGATGGATTGGTGCACTGGCGATGGCCACAGTTCTGTCGGGCTGTGCGGGGGGAATAATTCCCGAAACGCCGCCAGACACCTACGGTCTGTCTGCAGCGCCGCAGGTTGCCGGCAAGGGTGCCCGCAACCGGCAGATCCTGATCTCCGATCCCAGCGCGCTCAAGGCACTCGACAGCGAAAAGATCGTCATCCGTCCGACACCATCGGCGATCGAGTACCTGGCGGATTCGCAATGGTCCGACCGGCTGCCGAACATGGTGCAGGACAAGCTGGTCCAGGCGTTCGAGAATTCGGGCCGGGTCGGCGGTGTCGGCCGTCCGGGCGACGGGCTGGCGATCGACTACAAGATCATCACCGGCATCCGGGCCTTCGAGATCAAGGCGGATCGCGGTGAGCAGGCAATTGTCGAATTGTCGGTCAAGATCCTCAACGATCGCAACGGTGTGGTGGTGGCGACGCAGGTCTTCCGTGCCAGCGCGCCGGTGAGCGGTTCGGGCAATGCGGCCTATGTGCAGTCGCTCGACCGGGCGTTCGAGATCGTGGTTCAGGATCTCGTCAGCTGGACATTGTCGCGGATCTGATCCGGGCAGGGGCAATCCGGTGAGCTGCCTGACTTGCGACAGATAGTCGGTTATTCCGTCCCTCAACAACTTGATTGATGTGACTGCCAGGAGCGCATAGCGCGCGGTAGAGGTGTTTCTGGTCGAGCCGCACGTGGAGCCGCCAGCCGGCCCAGACACCGAGCAGTACGACCAGTGTCCCGATCGCCCACCGAATGCCCCCTTCATGAAGGCGATGAGGAACACGCCGCTCAAGGTCACGGCAATCGCCTGAAGATTGAGGACCATCAGGACTGTCCGTTCCCGCGACCTTTGGATGGGATCAGTGTGATCACCGGATGGGCTCTCCGACCAGCCGGTATCCTTACGCCGCAATGGAAAAACCCCGCACAGTGGCGGGGTTTTTCATCGTCAGATCGGTCTGCGACCGGCTCAGTCTGCCTGGATGTCAGTCCCGGCCGAAACGGCCGCTGGCGTGGGCCAGCATGGTATAGACCTTGCCGGTATCGGACGTCAGGTAGGTCTGGGTCATCATGTTGTCGCGGTCGTTGCGGGCAACATCTGAGAGCAGCTTTTCGAAATCGGCGATGTAGCGGTCGACCGCTGCACGGAACTCGGGCTCGCGGCCATACTTGTTCTTGATCTCGTCAAAGGTCTGCTGGCCCTTCAGCGTATAGAGCCTGCGGGTGAAGACGTCGCGCTCGCCGCGCTGGTAGCGCCGCCACAGATCGACCGAGGCGTCATGGTCGATGGCGCGGGCGATGTCGACCGACAGCGAATTGAGCGATTCGACCACATGGCGCGGGTTGCGTTCCGGCGTGCGGCTTGCGACCGGTGCCCGTGCGGGTGCCGGTTCCTCGCGGGAAGCGGCGCGCAGCAGATCGCTGACCCAGCCTTCGCTCTTGGCCGGTGCGGCTGTCGCCACTGCGGGTTCCAGGCTGCCGCGCAACGGTGCACGCTGGGCCTGCGGTTCGGCACGTGGCGCAGGGGCAGGTGCGGGTTCGCGACGCGGTGCGGGCTGCGGCGCCGGCTGCTGCACGGCGGCGCGCGGAGCAGGGCGTGGCGCCGGTTCGCTGACCTCGGAGCGGAAGCTCGACTGGCCGACGATCTGCGACAGCTCCTGCAGCGCCTTGATCTGGTCGGCGACCGCACGGCGCATGGCTGCAGCGCTTTCACGGGTTTCTTCGGGCAGATCAAACGCACCGCGCTTGAGTTCGCTACGGGTGTCGTCCAGTTCCTTACGGATGCTGGTGGCCGACTTGCGGATTTCTTCCGTTGCGCCTGAGAAGCGGGAGATCGCATCCTCGATGGCTTCGCGGACGCTTTCGCGCATCGAGCCGGCGACAGCCTGGGCCCGGCTCTCGGTGGAACCGAGCAGCTTGTCGGTGTCGGAAACGGCTTCGCTGACGGTGTGGCGCATCGAACCGGCGGCCGATTTGGCACGGTTTTCGGTCTGGCTGAGCAGCTTGTCGGCGTCTTCAACCACTTCGCGAATGCTTTCACGCATCAGGCCAGCGGCGGCATGGGCCCGGTCCTCGGTTTCACCCATCAGCTTGCCGGCATTCTCGGCGGCGTTGCGCAGACCGCCTTCAAGCCGCATCGCAGTGCGCTTGGAGAGGTCTTCGGCGCCGGCGAATGCCTGTTCGATGATGCCTTCAAGGGACTGCATCGTCGTTTCGATCTGCTCCGAACGGTTGACCAGTCCGACTGACAGCGATTGCAGGGCTTCGCGGCGTTCCTCAAGCGTGGTGGCGAGATTGGACTGTGCCGCGCCAAGAAGATCGGAAGCCGACGCCAGCACCTTGGAGTGATCGTCGAAGCGACCGGCGATGGCACCGACCTGATTGAGCGTCCGGCTGGAAATGTCGGTAAGCCGTTCGACCTTGCCGTCGAGCAGCCGAGCCGAGCCGGATAGAAGTTCGGCTGCCTTTTCGGTGGATGCCGAAATCTCTTCCGAGGTTTGCGACAGCTGCGAATTGGCGGTGCCGAGCGTGCTGGCCGCCTTGGCGATGACGCTGGAGATTTCCTCGTTGCTGGCGCCAAGGCGCTCGAGCAATGTACCAACATTGCCGCTCAGGCTCTGGTTGACGGTTTCAAGCGCCGAAAGGGTCTCGCTGGTGCGATTGGTGATGGCGTTGATCAGCGCGGCGTTCTCGGCGCGCAGGCGATCGGTCGAATTCTGCGTGACCTCGGTCAGGCGGTTGGCGAATTCCTCGCCGCTTGCCGCGTAGCGGTCGACCAGCGGGCGGGCCTGCTCGTCGATCACGCGGGACAGCTCGGCCGAGCGGCTGGCAAGCATGGAATTGAGTTCGCGAGTGCGCTCGTCAAGAGTCGAGTGAACCGAGGTGGCGCGAACATCCATGGCCTGTTCGGCTTCAACCAGGCGCTGGATGATCGTGACGGCCTTCTGATCAAGGGCGTCACCAAGCGAGCCGGTGCGGGCGACGAGGCTTTCCCCGGACTTGGCCAGGCGTGCGTCGATTGCATCGGCCTTGGTGTCGAGGGTGGAAACCAGTTCGGTAGCGGTCTGTCCAATGCGGTTGGAAATCGCACCGGTTTCCTGTTCCAGCCGGGAAGCAAGCGCTGCAGCCTGTGCCGCAAAGCGGGCTTCGGTCGCATCGAGCGTGCCGGAAATGGCATCGGCCTGTTTGCCGACGGTTTCGCCGACGCGTTCGACCAGATCGCTGATCCGGCTGGCTTCGTTGCCGAGATCGGCGGCGCCTGCGGAAATGCGTCCGGCAATGTTTTCGGCGTGAGAGGCGAGGTTGGCCGTGCGTTCGTCGACATGCCGGTCGAGACGTTCGACAAATTCGCGGGCCTGCTCATCCATGCGGCCGGCAAAGCCTGAGCCGACGGACTGGAGCGTTTCGCCGGCCTTGAGAGCTTCGGCATCAAGTTCGTTGGCTGCCTGCGAGACGGCCTCACGCAGCTTGGCAGCGAGGCCCGTTGCCTTGCCTTCGATGGTCTTGGAAACGCTGTCGAGCCCGATTCCGAGCATGTTGTTCATGGTCGTCAGACGCTCGTCGATGTGATCGGTGCCCTTGCTGAAGGTTGCATCGACACGATCGGAAGCGGAATTGGCGAGTTCTGCGAAACGCCGACCTTCAACGTCAAGCGTGGCGGCCAGGCGTTCCGAGGCTTCGGAAAGGCCGTGCTGCAGGGCGTTGGCCCGTTCGGCAAGCCGGTCATCAAGCGAATCGGCTGCCTGGGCGACGGCGGCGCCAAATGATCCGGCGCGGTCGGCGAGCTTGATGTCGAGAGCTTCCGCACTGTCGGCAATCGAGCCGAAGAGGGCGGCGGAGCGTTCGGTCAGACTGCTGTCGATGCGTTCCGCACCCGCTTCCAGCGCTCTTTCGAGTGCATCGGCGCGGTTTGCAAGCGTGGTCTCGATGCGATCGGCAACGCTCGCAGTGGACGCGTCGACCCGATCGGCGACACCGGAGGTCGATGCCTCGATGCGCTCTGCACCGGATGCAAGCGCCATTTCCAGCGCCATGGTGCGGTCGGAAACCGTGGAATCCATCTGTTCGGTGACGCTGGAGGCGGTGGCTTCCACGCGTTGTGCGGCATCGGTGGTGGCATCCACGATCCGCTGGGCGACATCGGAGGTCGATGCGACCATGCGCTCGGCACCCGCGGCCATCAGCTTTTCGAGAGCCTCGGTACGGCTGGTGACGGTCGAGCCCATCTGTTCGGTGACGCTGGATGCTGTGGCTTCGACGCGTTGAGCCGCCTCGGAGGTGGAAGCCTCGATCTGCTGGGTGACGCTGGAGGCAATCGCCTCGACGCGTTCGGCAGCACCGGAAGCGGAGGCCTCAATGCGTTCGGTGACAGCGGCGGTGGAGTTTTCGATACGCTCCGCGCCAGTGCCCAGAGTGGTTTCCAGGGCCTGACTGCGATCAGACAGGGTCGCGCCAATGCGTTCCAGGCTGGCCGAGAGAATGCCGTCCATCGCGCTGGTGCCGCCGTTCAGCGTCTCATTGATACGGGACAGGCTTTCGGTGAGCTTGCCGTCAAGGCTGCCGGCACGGCTGTCGAAGGCAGAGGTGAATTCGCCGACACGTTCGTCAAAGGCAGCGGTGAGGCGGCCGATCGAGGCTTCGAGTTTCTCCTCGAAGAAGCCGGAGCGAAGGTCGAGATCCATGACCGCGTCGTCGGCGCTCGCCTTGAGTGCCTGGCTGAAGGAGGCACCTTTTTCATCCAGCGCAGAGTTGAGCGAGGCGAGGGTTTCCTCAAGGCCGTTGGAGATCGCCTGCTGGCCGACAAACAGGCTGTCGGAGATTTCGCGGGTGCGGGCGATCAGGGTTTCGTTGAGCTGGCGCGCGCGCTCAGCCAGGGCCGAATTGAGTTTTTCGGTATTGGCGTCGAGCGTCGAGGCGCGGGTTTCGAATTCGGACAGCAACGCCTTGCCGCGGTGATTGAGCTGGACGTTGAGCATTTCAAGCCGCGTGTCGAACTCGTCGGTCAATTCGCCGCCGGTGGACTTGAGGGCCGAGAGCAGGGCTTCGGTGCGCCCGTCCAGCAGGTTTTCCAGCTCACGGCTGGTCTGTGTGGTCCGTTCCTGCAACGCGGCGGCGCGGATCTCCATGACCTGCGCAAATGCCTCGCCCGAAGTCGAGATCCGGGTGGCGATTTCTTCGCTGGCGGTTGTCAGTTCTTCCTTGAGCTGCTCATGCGCGCCGGCGATCGAGGCGCGAATGCGCTCGGCGTGACTGACGATGGAATCGCGTTCGCTGCCCAGCTCATGCACGAGACCGCGGACCCGCATCTCGTTGTCGGAGTAGCTGCGCTCAAGCGCGTTGACTTCGGAATGGACCAGGGTTTCCAGTTCGGAGGCCCGGGCGATGGTGCGCTCGATGCCTTCGTTCATGGCCGAAACTTCGCGGCGGACTGCCTGGCCGACGGTCAGGATGCGGTCGCCGGCGATGTTTTCCGGCTCGGCCAGTCGCAATGCCACTTCCGCCATGGAGCGGGCGGCGGACCGCATTTCGCGGGCACGCGCCATCATGAAGGAGAATGCAAAGAAGACCAGGATCGGAATGATGATGGCAACCAGAAAGCCGATCGCGGCCGGCATTGCCAGCAGGTCGTTGATGGAGCGGATCTGCCAGATCGCAGGGGCGTACAGGAGATTGGCCAGACCGAGAACGCCGACGGTCCAGAGCACGGAGATGGTGGCTGCATTGCGGGCGGCGCCGCGGCTCGAGCGGCTTTCAAGCGCGCGCAGCAGTCCGGCGGTGTTCTTGCGGGTGTCGTCATTGGCCGGTGGCATCGGGCCGGCAGGGATGAATGGCGGGGTCGGTGTGCGGGGCGCGGTGTTTTCACCGGGGGCAGGCTGTTGGGATGCAGCCGCGACACGCGAACTCGTGCCCGCGTTCTTGAGCTCGCGGGCTGCGCTGGACACCTTGTCTTCCAGCTCGTCCAATGAAATGTCGTCGAGCCCGTCCAGGCCGTCTTCGCCCAGATCGATTTTCAAAGCGTCTTCGAGCGCTTCGAAAGTCTGCTCTTCGATAGTCTTGTCCGCTGGTGATTTACTCATGCCACTCAAGCCTCGTTACTCCAAACAGGATTTGCGTGTGCGCCCCCGCTCCAGCGCACCCCCCGAAACAGCACAACCGGCTCGCTCTGGACGTGCGATGAGACCGGGAATACCCGTTTCCGGACCCTTAAACTCCCAATTTAGTGGCACACGCGGCGCTAATTAACAAATGAAAGCGGTGGGATGGACCGTGCATCCACTGGTTTTTAACGATTGGCTGTCTCAAAAAGAGGCACAAACGTCAATGAAACGCCACATTTACGCGGCGTTAACCATTTCGCCAAGTTTCCGGGGTCACAACGGGTCAATGTTTACCCGATCTAGAGGCTGGCGAGGCACAATTGCCCTACCTGTTGATGAAGTAAAGGAAATCCGCAATGGCGGCACTCAGTATCGCGTTCGAAGTCCAGGAAGTCAGCCGTCAGCCGCGTCCTTCGGGAGGTCGTCCGATCGACCTGGTTCACCTGGCGCGCCAGACCGGTGGCGACAAGGCACTCGAGAGCGAAGTGCTGGCGCTGTTTGCCCGTCAGGCAAGACAAGCGGTGGCCCAAATCGGGGAACTCAAGGGCGAGGCGCGCTCCGAACTGGCACACAAGATCGCAGGTGCTGCCAAGGGGGTAGGGGCTTCGGATGTGGCGCGTTGCGCCGGCACACTGGAGACCGAGCCGGGCAATACCGCAGCCGTTGCCGCGTTCACCCAGGCCGTCGTGGAAGCCGACACCTTCATTGTCGGGCTGATGCGCTGACGGCTCGCGGGATTCCAGCCGGGAAACAGCGATTTTAGAAAACCATGCCGCGTATCACTGTCGCAGCGCGGTTTTCATTCTTGCCTCACACTGTCCAGCGTGTATGAAAGCCTCATATCCCAGTGACTATGCCAGAGGCAGTAATGACCAAAATCTCCCTAGTCGCATTTGACGGCACGCGTTTTGATGTTGACGCCGAGAACGGCTCGACAGTGATGGAAAACGCGATCCGCAATTCCGTTCCGGGCATCGAGGCCGAATGTGGCGGGGCCTGCGCCTGCGCAACCTGCCATGTTTATGTCGATGAAAAATGGATCGAAGCGGTCGGTGCTCCGGAGCCGATGGAGGAGGACATGCTCGATTTTGCGTTCGACGTGCGTCCGACTTCACGGCTTTCGTGCCAGATCAAGGTTCGCGACGAACTGGATGGCCTGGTCGTGCATGTGCCTGAGCGGCAGGCCTGATTTTCCTCTATTTTCCGGATGATTTTTAATGTCTTCACCGATTGAAACCGATGTCGTGATTGTTGGCGCCGGGCCGGTTGGCCTGTTTGCCGTGTTCGAGCTTGGCTTGTACGATCTCAAATGCCACCTGATCGATATTCTCGATCGCCCGGGCGGCCAGTGCGCCGAGCTTTACCCGGAGAAGCCGATCTATGACATTCCGGCCTGGCCGGAGATTTCCGGGCAGGCGCTGACCGACCGGCTGATGGAGCAGATCGCGCCGTTTTCGCCGGAGTTCCATTTCAACCGGATGGTTTCCGGATTCCGCAAGCTGGACAATGGCCGGTTCGAGGTCGAGACCGACGAGGGCGAGCTGTTCCATGCCCATGCCGTCGTGATCGCTGCGGGTGGCGGTTCGTTCCAGCCGAAGCGGCCCCCGGTTCCCGGAATTGAAGCTTACGAAGGCGAGAGTGTGTTTTATTCCGTGCGCCGCATGGAAGAATTCCGCGACAAGGACCTGCTGATCGTCGGCGGCGGGGATTCCGCGCTTGACTGGACGCTCAATCTTCAGCCGGTGGCGAAGTCAGTGACGCTGGTTCACCGCAGACCCGATTTCCGTGCTGCTCCCGACAGCGTCAACAAGATGTTCGCCATGCGCGACGAGGGCAAGATCAACTTCCAGGTCGGGCAGGTGACCGGTTTGAAGGGCGCTGACGGCCAACTTGAAGCCGCGACCATCAAGGGTCCGGACGGCGAAGTCGACATTGCCTGCAATCGCATGCTGCCGTTCTTCGGTCTGACCATGAAGCTTGGCCCGATCGCCGATTGGGGCCTGAACCTTCAAGAGAACCTGATTACCGTCGACACCGAGAAGTTCGAAACCAACATCCCCGGCGTCTTCGCCATCGGCGATATCAACTGGTATCCGGGCAAGCTCAAGCTGATCCTGTCGGGCTTCCACGAGGCTGCCTTGATGACGCAAGCCGTCAAGCGGATCGCGCATCCCGGTGAAAAGATGGTGTTCCAGTACACCACCTCTTCGACCAGCCTGCAAAAGAAGCTCGGCGTCAAATAGAACTGACGCCCGCGGCCTGGCGCGTTGCGATATGGCGCGCCATTTATACCTTGGCTCTCAAGCAACAGGCAAAAAAAGCCTCGCTTTCCACTTGAGGAAAAGCGAGGCTAATAGGCGCACGTGGCGTCGAGCAAGATGAGGGAGGGCCATCGAGCGACCTCCTTGCGCCGGGGAACCCGAATCAATTGCTTAAATCTGTTCCTTGATTGAATTGTTATCGAATGTTGCTTTTGCGAATATTGCCAGTATTTCCCGGTGGAAACTTGGGGTGGGGGTAAATCCTGTCATATGATGGGAGTATTATTGGCCCGAATAGTGGAACTCCTTGATCTTTAGTCATGCTTTGGCCTGGCGCAGGCTGGGTATTGCCGCGACCTCAGTGGCGAGCGGTTTTGCCATTATATTCCTGATCTTACCGTGCGCAGGCCAGGTTTTATTGAGCTGTTTGCAGCCGCCGGCCTATTGGACTTGGCGGTCCATTTTCCGCATCCTGCCAAGCTGGTTTTACGCCGGGGAAGATGCTCCGCATGGCCCGGGTCGCCGGCGCGAGGGGCTTTACACACGCCCGGTCGGGTCGAAATCAGCCTGTATAACGTGCAATGGGATAACCGGAAGGTCGAATTTGGGCATGATCGTTGCCAGCCGTTGCCAGCCGTTGCCAGCCGTTTCAACTTCAGTTGAGTTGTTTTTGCACCTTGAAGCGGAGCATGCGGAGCATCCGCCTCTCGAAACTCGCGGCCTCGACCCGGTCAAACCGTTCCTGGTCGGCGGCGTGTTTGTCGATGATTTTCCTGCTGGTGGCGTCGACGCGTTGTTCCATCGTCTTGCAGTCGCGCTGGGGGCGCAGGGATTCAAGCGCCTTTTCCAGCTTGCGGGCGTATTGCCGGGCAATCTCCGCATGGCGTTCTTCATGGCGCTTGATGTCTGACGACAGCGTGTCCCAGACCATGACCGTTTCCCGGCTCGCCCCGTTTCTGTTCTTCCAGCGCGGCAAGGTCAGATGGGTTTCGAGATTGACCGTTGCATCGATCACCCGGCATTTGCCGCCGGTGTTTTCATACTTGATCGATCCGCCAAGCTTGATCCTGGTGGCTCCGGGATGCCGGATGCCGGTTCCATGCAGCAACGGCCCGCGCTTTGACAGTTCGCGTTCCAGATCTCCGCCGGTGTGGCCGTGGATGGTGAAATAGGAGTAGGTCTTGGTGATCAACGGATCGGCATCGCCCGGATTCGCAGCCATGCACAGCAATGTCAGGGCCGTGACGGCAAGGCGAATGGCGCGCATGGAAGACTCCCGGTTAGAAATACCAAGCCGGAACTTGCGCCATGGAGCGGGCTCATGCAACAGAAACCCGGAGCCATATTGCCACAGGGGCCGGGGACAAACGTCATGCAATCACCACCCAGCAGCGTGTTCGAGCCGAAAACATTCAGGCTTGGCCGTAACAGGGAGGTCGGCCTCGGTCCACGCGCGCGGCTGATGGGCATTCTCAATGTCACGCCGGATTCGTTTTCCGACGGGGGACTTCATGCCGACACGGAGACTGCGGTCGCAGCAGCGCTCGCCATGGTCGCCGAGGGGGCTGACATCATCGATATCGGTGGTGAATCAACCCGGCCCGGCGCCGAGCCGGTCAATGCCCTGGATGAGCAGCGGCGAATCATGCCGGTTATCGAGGCGCTGAGCGGGCATGAGGGCGTTCTTGTCTCGGTTGACACCTGGCGGGCCGAGACCGCCCGGCTGGCGCTTGGGGCCGGCGCGCACCTGATCAACGATGTCTGGGGACTGCAGCGCGAGCCGGAGATCGCGCGGGTCGCCGCAGACGCGGGCGCTGCTGTTGCCATCATGCATACCGGGCGGGAGCGGCAATGCCTGCCTGATCTGGTCGAAGATCAGTTCCACTGGTTTTCACAGTCGCTGGAGATTGCCCGGCGCGCAGGTATTGGAGACGACCAGATCATGCTTGATCCGGGCTTTGGCTTTGCCAAGGACGCGGCTCAGAATATTGAACTGATGACGCGGTTTTCCGAGTTGCATGCGCTGGAGCTGCCGTTGCTGGCCGGGACCTCGCGCAAGCGCTTTATCGGCGGGTTGACGGGGCGCGAGGCATCGGATCGCGATGTCGGGACCGTGGCCACCAGCGTCGCCCTGAGGCTCGCCGGTGCGGCGATGTTTCGGGTACACAATGTGGCTTTCAACAAGGACGGGCTTGCGGTCGCTGACGCGATGGTTCAAAGCAGCCGCGAACAGGAGCCCGGACATGGCTGACAGCTACACCATCCGTCTCGCCAATTGCGCGTTTTTTGCCCGCCATGGCGTTCATGACGAAGAGGAATTCCTCGGTCAGCGGTTCTTTGTCGATGCCGAGCTTGAGGTGGAGCAGGGCGATGCACTGGAAACCGATTGCATCGAGGGCACCGTTCACTACGGCATTGCTTTCCAGGTGATCGAGGAGATCGTCACCGGCAAGCGACGGTACCTGATCGAAGCCCTGGCGCTGGATGTCGCCAAGGCACTGACCGCGCGGTTTGCCCAGATCCGCCTGGCGCGTGTTACCGTGCGCAAACCCAGTGCGGCGGTTCCCGGTATTCTCGACTATGTCGAAGTGACGGTTGAGCACCGTGCCTGATCAGAAAACTGTCATCGCCGCGATCGGACTCGGCGGCAATATCGGCAATCCGCGCCGGACGATGGCGCGGGCGCTGAAGCTGCTTGATGCGCGCGACGATATTGCCATCCGCACGGTCTCGCGGCTTTACCGGACGCCGCCCTGGGGCAAGACCGACCAGGAATGGTTTCACAATGCCTGCGCGCTGGTGGAAACCACGCTGGATCCGCATGAGTTGCTCAAGGTGTGCCTGGACATAGAGTTGCAGCTCGACCGGGTCCGCACCGACCGCTGGGGACCGCGCACGATCGATCTCGATGTGCTGCTGCATGGTGATTTCCTGTCCGACCATGCCGATCTGACCGTGCCGCATCCGCGGATGACCGAACGGGCTTTCGTCATGGTGCCGCTGGCCGACATAGCCCCGCAGGCGGTTGTGAACCTGCAGAGCGTGGCTGACTGGTCGAGCCTGGTCGATTCAGAAGGTATCGAGGCGTTGAGCCAGTCGGGAGACTGGTGGCAGGACGAAGTCTAGGGCTGTTAGTCCGCCTGACAGGTCAGCGCAGCGAGCCGGTCTTGATGGCTTCGGCCTTGCGCTTCAGCGTCATGCCGATCACCGGAACCATTTCCTTGCCGACCTTGACGGAGATCGTCACGTTCATGGTCTCGGTGTCGTGCAGCCGGGCGATCATGGCGCCGTTGAGCGTCTTGCGATTGATCGCCATCACGGCCCGGTCACCGGTGATCTTGCCGGACACGATGTCGAGCCCGTCACCGGCCGAGCCGTCGAGGAAGCTGCCGGTGTAGTTCGACCCCTTGCGGGTGATGACGGCCGACATTTTCTGGTTGAAGACGCCGACGCGGCAATGGCCGTCCAGCGATATGCCCGTGGCCTTGCCCTCGACAGGATCGCCGGAGAGATTGCAGACGAATTTCGTGCCCTTGTACTTGCCGGCAACGATTTCACCCGGACCTTTCCACAGTCCGGCCACGGATTCGAAGAAAACGCTGTCCTTGTCACGCGCCAATGTTGGCGAAGCTGTGAGCAAGGCTACCGCCGCAAGGCATAAAGGAATGATGCGAAACTTCGAGTACATGGTCACACCTGTTGCGGCTGGAAATGAAGTTTGAAACTGCCCTAGAATGGTTAATGGACAGTAATGATGCTCCAAATACCGGAAATTTGGTCCGCTGTCATGTATTGTCTTCAGGTGGTTTCGTACCGGTGCCCTTGCTGGCGAAGCCGGCAATATCGGACATGAAATCGCCAATGCCTGGGCGTTTGAGCGCGACGAACGGCATCGGGCGGCACAGATCCATCGCCGATATGCCGATCCGGGCGGTCATGAGGCCGTTGATGACGCCTTCTCCAAGCCGGGCGGAGAGCTTGGCCGCAACCCCGTGACCGACCACCTGCTGGATCAGGCTGTCGCCCGCGGCAATGGCACCGGTGACTGCCAGGTGGGCAATGACATCGCGAAACAGCCGGATCATGCCGATGGTGCCGGGGCGGCCGCCATAAAGCTCGGCCATGGCGCGGATCAGCCGGATTGCTTCAAAGCCGACATAGGCGAGATCAACAAAGGCGCGCGGGCTGACCGCGGTGACAACGGAAACACGGCGGGCCGCATTGACGGTCAGTTGCCGCGCCTGGCGGTCGAGCGGGGCCATCAGTTCACGCTCGGCAAACGTCAGGTATTGCGGGCCGTCGATGATTTCGTCGTCCAGCGACTTGAGGCTTTTGCGGCCGCGTGCAGAGAGCGGATTGGCAGCGATCAGGCCGGACACCTGGGCGCCGAGCGCGCGGGCTTCCCTGGCGGTCGCGGTCCTGTTCTTCGCGGCGATGGCCTGACGCAGATGCGCGACTTTCGCCAGACGGCGGATGCCGGTGATTTCCTTGATGACAAGCGCCAGCAGCGCCAGGACCGCAATCGCGGCGGCGGCTGCGGCGGCCCAGCCAAGCCAGGGAAGGCGCTCGAACAGACTGCGGATCAAGCTGTCGGTCCAGATCCCGAGCGCCAGGGCTGCGAGGAAGCCGAGGCTTGCCATCAACATCTTGCCGGCGGTCAGCCGGCGGGGACGCGGTGTCGCGGGCGGCGGTGTCAGGCCGTCGAGATCAGCCGGTGAGGGCGAGAACGGATCGTCTTCGGCCATTGTCAGCGACGCGGTGACCGGGATCGCGGCGGGCCTGCGCGGCTTGGCGGCAGTCTGTTGCTGTTTGCGCGGGCCACCGGCAGCCGCATTTGCTTCGGGGTCGTCAACGGTGAAAGCCCGGGGCTTGCGGGGTGTTGCGGCGGGGTCGCTGTCGGTCATGCCAGCTTGTCTCCCAAGAGGTAGTCCAATGCGCGATCGAGGCGAATGTGGGGTAGCGAGAGTTTTATCCCGCTCTCGCTTTCCTCGATCAGGGGTGGACGAAAGCGGACGATGTTGAGTTCCGGCATCAGGGTCTGAGAGGCGGAATCAACGGTTTTAAAGAACGAATCCGGGTTTTTCGGCAAGTCTCCGGGAAATATCGCTGTTTTACGATTTCCATCGAAAAGCTCGCCGCCAATGCGCTCGCCCTCAAGCGGGGTGCCGACGATTACCGGCAGGGTTTCGCCGTCCTGGCGGACGCTTGCTTCACGGGTCGCCCGTACCGCCGCCAGAGCCAAGACCTCGATGTGCGCGCCGGAGGAGCCGATATTGGTCGAGGCGCGCTCGACAATGCGGCGGGCAATCGCCTCCAGCCGGTCATGGCTTTCGTGGTGGAGGTGATCGGCCTTGGTGGCGGCGATCAGCACCTTGTCGATGCGGCGCGAGACCAGATTGGTCAGCAGGTTGCCGCTTCCGGGCCTGAAGCATGACAGCACATCGGAGAGTGCGCGCTCGAGATCGATCACCGCCTCGCGGCCGGCATTCATCGCCTGCATCGCGTCGATCAGCACGATCTGTCGGTCAAGACGGGCGACATGCTCGCGGAAGAACGGCTTGACGACGACCGACTTGTAGCTTTCGAACCGCCGCTCCATCATCGCCATCAGCGATCCCTTGGGGGCGGGCGTGTCGGGCAGGTTGGGCAAGGGCGCAAACGTCAGCGCCGGCGAGCCATCGAGATCTCCGGGCATGAGAAAGCGTCCCGGAGGCAGGGTGGACAGGGCCCGCTCTTCCTTCTTGCAGGCCCGCAGGTAATCGGTGAAGAGCCGCGCCAGCTCGCGCGCGTCGCTCTCATCGGCGGGTTTGAGAGGATCGATGGTTCCGGCCTTTTCAAGCCAGGGGGCTGCCAGATCGGCGCGGGCCGGCGAGCGGGCAAGCGAGGTGGCGTTGAGCGAGAAGGCGGCGAAATCCTGGCCGAGCAATGGCAGGTCGAGCAGCCATTCACCGGGATAATCGACAATGTCGAGGCAAAGCCTGCCGCCGGAAAAGAACCGGTTCCAGCCGCTGGCCGATTCATACTCTATGACCAGGCGGAGTTCCGAGATGGCACGGGTCGATTCCGGCCAGATGCGGTCACTGATCATCCGCGCGGCGTGGTCCTCATACTGAAACCGCGGCACCGCATCATCGGGCTGCGGTTCGAGAAAGGCGCGGGCGAGGCGGCCAGAATGGGCGGCTTCGAACATCGGCAGCCGGCCGCCGTGCAGCAAATTATGCACCAGCGAGGTGATGAAGACCGTCTTGCCGGCTCGCGACAGCCCGGTAACCCCGAGCCGCAAGGTCGGCTGGATCAGATTGCTGGCGCGGTCGGCAAGCGTGTCGAAGGCGATCAGGGCCTCGTCGGCAAGGGTGGTGATGGGCGATGACACGTTGGGATCTGCTCCGAATTGCTTCCGTCGATATAGGAGAGTGCCGGAGCGATTGAAAGCGCGGGCCTGAAAGCGGCGGTCGTTTCAGGCGTCGACAGGAGACAGGAGATCGACGAATCTCGCGCCGCCGTTGCTGGCGCAATCGGCCCTCTTGTCACAATCGACGATCAGCAGGCCGGCTGTGGGAAAACCATGGCCGAGCGCTGTCTCATAGGCGGCAGGATCATTCTGCAGCAATGCCTGGGCGGTATCCTCGAGCATCGGGTTGTGTCCGATGATCATGATCGACTTGATGGATTCGTCTGCCAACGATCCGATTAGGTCGAGATAGGCATCATGGTTGGCGGCATACAGGACGTCACTGTGTTCAACACGCAGCTTGTAGTCCGTGCGGGCCAGCAGGATCTGCAGGGTTTCCAGGCAGCGGCGCGCGTTCGAGCAGTACACGAGATCCGGTTCAAAACCGTTGACGGTCAAGGTTGCGGCAAGCCGTGCGGCTTCCTCGCGTCCCCTTTCGTCAAGCGGCCGGTCGAAATCACGCACACCCGGAAGGGCCCATGCCGCGTGCGCATGGCGGACGAGAAAAACGCGCAAGGGTGTGTGTGATGCTGGGTTCATTGCCTGAATGTAGCCATTTGCGCCGATGCTTCAATTCTCCAAAAGGACAAAGTGCACTGCAGCATGAAACCGTGCGCGCCGATGGTTGCCATCCAGCTCTTTGCCGGAGGTCTTGGATTGAGCTGCAGACCTCCAAAATTTTACTGTACCAATCAGGAAAACTGGTTTGTTTCAGTTTATTGCAGCGATTTTAACAGTTCGATGAAATTACGTTGATTGGCGACATTACGGCTTGTACCAGTGCCGTCGTCTGGCTATACACGCCCCGGAATGGCTTAGCCGGGAGAATCGTTATGAGTGAAGACATCGATTTTTCCTCTTATGTGCCCTCTGACGACGAGGACTTCATGAACGCCAACCAGAAGGCCTATTTCAGGGCCAAGCTGACTGCATGGCGCAATGATATCCTCAAAGAGGCTCGCGAGACGCTTGACCATCTCGCGGAGGAAAGCGCCAACCACCCTGATGTGGCTGATCGCGCATCGTCGGAAACAGATCGCGCAATCGAATTGCGCGCGCGTGACCGGCAGCGCAAGTTGATCGGCAAGATTGATGCGGCGCTGGGCCGCATCGACGACGGGACCTACGGATATTGCGAAGAAACCGGTGAGCCGATCAGCCTGAAGCGGCTCGATGCCCGGCCTATCGCGACATTGTCGATCGAGGCCCAGGAGCGGCACGAGCGCCGCGAGAAGGTCTATCGCGACGAATAGGTTGCGATCTTTCGGATTTGAATGGTTGCAAAAAAAAACCGGCCTTTGGGCCGGTTTTTTCATGTTTGAGACCTGTCGATTAGATATGGCGCCAGTGCTTCAAGGCTTGCGCGACAGATCTCCAAGCAGCCGTTCCATTTCCGCTTCCAGTGAATCGCGGGATGGCTGCGGCTCCGGCTTGACCTTCGGCGCTTCAATGATTTCCGCTTCGGAGGGGTCGAGCTGGTGCTCGGTATAAGGTTCGGTAAAGAAGCTTTCATCGTCAATATCTACGGAAAGATCCTCAGACAGTTCCTCGGCCAGGACCGCTTCGAAATCGGGTGCAGGCGATTTTGCAGCTGTGACCGGTCTGGCTGAAGGCGGGACTGATGGCTGAGTTGCAGCGCGGTTGGGGCTCTCATCCGCCGTCAGGTCGTCGAAGGCGCTGTCGTCAAAGCTCGGTTCCTCGAAAACCCGTGTCCGCGCACTTTCCAGAAGATCGGCGGCTTCGGTCCGCTCGGCGTCAGCCGCACTGGTGGATGGCTGCGCCTGGGCTGCCGGCGTACGGGCCGGTGAAGCCGTGACTGGCTGAGGGGCGGGCGGGGCGGCCATCAGCTCCTCAAGCTCACTCTCATCGAAACCCGGATCCTCGAAAACCCGTGTCCGGACGCTGTCGAGCGCATCGGCGGCTTGGCTGTGCATGGTACTTGCCGCACCGGCAGCCGCAGCAATCGCGGCAGTTGCGGGGCGCGGCTGGGGTGGTTGTGGCGCCTGCGCGGGTGCAGGCGGGCGTGGCTGTTGGGCAGCGGCAGGCTGCACCATCCGTTCGGCTTGAGGTGCTGCTGCGGCTGGATCAGCATGGCCGGTGATACGGCTTTCAATGACAATGTCGGTCGGCCCGCCGATCATGACGAGATGTTCAACGTCATCGCGGCGGATCAGCACCAGCCGGCGGCGGGTGTCGACCGCGGTCGCATCGAGCACGGCAAGCCGGGGCAGGCGATTCTTGCCGCCGCGGATGAAGGTGGATGAGGCGCGGGCCCGTATCAGCCAGAAGACCCCGACAAGAGCCAGCATTGCCACGGCGACGATGACAATGGCGGTCAACAGCGTTGCACCCTGGCCGCCAAAAATGTTGTCCGGCATCCCGCGTCCTCCCGTTTAAGCCCGTAGGTGCGGTCAAAACAGCGGTTTTCGCCGGAGTTGACCGTGATCATGCTTCATTTGACTTATTTTCCGCCGCGACCACAAGCCGTGGACCGCGGTTTTCCAATACCGCGTTGCATCATCGAATACGGCGATGGTGCCCCTGGGGAAGAAATGGCTGTTTTTCGGTGCAATCCGGGCCGCAGTCTGTGCCGGAGCAGTCTTTGGGCTTCCCATAGGCGGCGTAATGTGATTCAAACCGGACGGATCCGTGGCGGGGGCGAAAGAGCGATTCATGAGTGAGAAGACACCTGCGGCCGGCAATCCGGCGGCGCTTGTAGATCGAAGCGCGAAATCACGCTCGGTGTCGAGGTTGGTTTTTCTCGCACTTGTGATGATCGGTGCGTCGATCGTGTTCTTTTTGTTCAAGGATCGGCTCAACAACGACGTGATGCTCGGCATCCTCGGCGTTCTGGCCGTGGTGGGGATCTTCTTCCTGGTCTCCACGGTGATCGGCTTTGTCGACATCATGCCGAAAACGACGGCCGATCCGCTGGCCCGTGCGTTTATCGATACTCATCCCGAAGGCACGCTTGTCACCGACGACAAGGACCGGGTGATCTACGCCAACCATGCCTATGGCCGGCTGACCGGTTCCACCAGTGCAGCGGACGTGCAGTCCATTGAAGCCATCCTGTCGCGGCACCGGGAATCCGCCGAGGCCGTTTACCGGCTGACCAATGCGATGCGCGAGGGCCACGAGGGACAGGAAGAATTCCGCATGACCCAGCCATTGGGGGCGGCGCAGGACAGTGGCGGCGCAGGCCACTGGTACCGTTTGCGCGGTCGGCCGATCGCCTCGGGCGACGGCAAAGCCAGGCTGATGGCCTGGCAATTGTCCGACATCAGCCATGAGCGTACCGAACAGGAGATGGTGTTCAAGGAATTGCAGAACGCCATCAACTATCTTGATCATGCGCCGGTCGGATTTTTCTCGGCGGGGCGCGGTGGCGAGATCGTCTATCTCAACGCCACGCTGGCCGACTGGCTCGGCATCGATCTGACCTCGTTCCTGCCGGGCAAGGTGATGCTGCGCGACCTGGTTGCCGGTGCCGGCATGGCGCTGGTGGAATCGGTGCAGGCCGAACCCGGGCTGAACCGGACTGCGCAACTCGATCTCGATCTCTTGAAATCCAATGGCCAGAGCCTGCCGGTGCGCCTGGTGCACCGCGTCAGCGCGACGCGGGACGGCTCTCCCGGCGAAAGCCGGACGATCGTGATCAGCCGCGAAGAGGGCGGGTCGGGCGTCCATGACGCGGCCAGCGCCGAGATGCGGTTTACCCGCTTCTTCAACAACACCCCGATGGCAATTGCCTCGGTGGACGGGCGCGGCAAGATTCTGAGGACCAACGGTCCATTCCTGCAGATGTTCAACGGCCTGGTGACGCGCGACGACATGGAGCGCGGAACGCTGTTTGAAACCGTGTTGCGCGAGGATGACCGCAAGGCGTTTCAGGATGCGCTTGACCAGGCTGCGGACAAGCAGGGGGATATCACGCCGATCGACAGCTGCCGCGCCGACAATGAGGAGCGGCATTTCCGCTTTTACGTCAATGCCGTGATCGATCACACGGAAGAGGCGCCGGAGGAAACGGCGATCGTCTATGCGGTGGAGACCACCGAGCAGAAGGCGCTGGAAGCGCAGATGGCGCAGACCCAGAAGATGAATGCGGTCGGCACGCTGGCCGGCGGTATCGCGCATGACTTCAACAACGTGCTGACCGCCATCCTGCTGTCGGCGGATCATCTGCTGATGTCGCTCCGGCCCGCTGATTCGAGCTTTGCCGACCTTATCGAGATCAAGCGCAATGCCAACCGCGCCGCGGTGCTGGTGCGGCAGTTGCTGGCGTTCTCGCGCAAGCAGACGATGCGGCCAACGGTGTTGTCGATGACCGATGTGATCGGCGACTTGCGGATGCTGGTCGACCGCCTGATCGGAACCAACGTCAAGCTGGAACTCGAATTCGGCCGTGACCTGTGGCCGGTCAAGACCGATCTGGGCCAGTTCGAGCAGGTGCTGATCAACCTGGCGGTCAATGCCAGGGACGCCATGCCCGAGGGCGGCACCATCACCGTCAGGACGCGCAACGTCGAGGCGGAAGAAGTCAGGCAGTTGAATTACCGCGGCATGGAAGTGGGCGAGTATGTGCTCATCGAGCTTGCCGACGCGGGCACCGGAATTGCGCCTGAGGTGATGGAGAAGATTTTCGAGCCGTTCTTCACCACCAAGGATGTCGGCAAGGGAACCGGGCTCGGGCTTTCGATGGTCTACGGCATCGTCAAGCAGTCGGGTGGCTACATTTATCCGGAATCGGAGCTCGGCAAGGGCACCACATTCCGCATTTTCCTGCCACGGCACATCGCCGACGAAGCCGAGTTGGCTGCTCAGGCGGCGGAAGCCGCGGCCGCGCTCAAGGCCGGTCCTGACACGGCCAAGCCCGCCAAACCCGCTTCGGACGGGCCCGAGGACCTGACCGGCGGATCCGCCGTGGTGCTGCTTGTCGAGGACGAGGAAGCGGTGCGGCGTGGCGGCAAGTCGATGCTGGCGGCGCGTGGCTACGAGGTGCACGAGGCGGGCACCGGTGTCGAAGCGCTCGAGATTCTCGAGGAGCTCGAGGGCAAGGTCGACATCGTCGTCTCCGACGTGGTGATGCCCGAGATGGACGGCCCGACCCTGCTGACCGAGCTGCGCAAGGATTATCCCGACATGAAGTTCATCTTCGTTTCGGGCTATGCCGAGGATGCGTTTGCCAAGAACCTTCCGGCCGACGCCAAGTTCGGGTTCCTGGCCAAGCCGTTCACGCTCAAGCAGCTTGCCACCGCCGTGCGCGAGATGCTGGACGCGTAGACCCGGTGATGCGGCCGCAGACGGGATTGCGTGGTTAAAAATCCAGTGACGAATTGTTCATCATCCTGCCGCATTTTCGGCTAAAGTCCGCATTTCGAGTTTTGCCAAGAGGGGCCACCATGAAATCGAAAATCCTGATTGCGGCACTGGCGGCCGTGTTTGTTTCCGGCTGCACCACCGATCCGTATACCGGTCAGTCCAAGGTCTCCAACCTGGCTGGCGGTGCAGCACTTGGCGCTCTCGGCGGTGCCGCGCTCGGCACACTCGCCGGCGGCGATGACCGCAAGAATGCGCTGATCGGTGCAGGTGTCGGCGCGCTCGCCGGCGGCGCCATTGGCGGTTACATGGATCAGCAGGAAAACCAGTTGCGGGCACAATTGCAGGGCACCGGCGTTTCGGTGACGCGTGTGGGCGACAAGATCGTGCTCAACATGCCGTCCAACATCACTTTCGACAGCGACCAGTCGGCGGTGAAGCCTGAATTCTACCAGACACTGAATTCGGTGGCGCTTGTCTTGCAGAAATTCAACCGTTCGCTGGTCGATGTCACCGGTCATACCGATTCGACCGGATCCGACAGCTACAACCTGACGCTTTCGCAGCAGCGGGCGCAGTCGGTGTCGAGCTACCTGATTTCGCAGGGCAACGACCCGCGCCGCTTCTACACCCAAGGCTTTGGCGAAAGCCGTCCGATTGCCGACAACGGCTCGGATGCCGGCCGCGCCGCCAACCGCCGCGTGGAAATCCAGATTTCGCCGCTGAGCTAAGCGCGAAACCAACTTCTGAGGCAACATCAGACCCGGCTGCGAAAGTGGCCGGGTCTTTTTGTCTTCGGGATTGGCTCTGCGGTGTCCGTTCGTGGGGTCCTTGGCGCGCTAGAGCGTGTCGCATCTATTGTGCCTCATAGCCCGCTGCCTTGAAGAAGTTTCGACATTCGGTGACCGAGAAGAGGCTTACTATTTCGCCGAGCGCGGTGCTGATGG
>Ga0189291_100251_pt1 | contig 31300 bp, 23 predicted proteins | sample UW1redminimetaG_FD_130331 | JGI IMG/M metagenome (GOLD analysis project Ga0189291, IMG submission 130331) | Marine microbial communities from the Costa Rica Dome - UW179B-red mini metaG | ecosystem: Environmental > Aquatic > Marine > Oceanic > Photic zone | place: Costa Rica: the Eastern Pacific... | reverse complement strand
TCAATTTCTGGATATCGCGTAAAAACGGTCTTTCATCAACTGCACAGAAAGAAAGTGCGATTCCACTTGCATTCGCTCTTCCGGTTCTTCCGATACGATGAACATAAGTTTCCGGAATATTGGGAAGATCATAATTAATTACATGAGAAATATCGTCCACATCAATTCCACGGGCGGCAATGTCGGTTGCTACTAACACTTTTGTGGTGCCGTCTTTAAAATTGCCTAATGCTCTTTGACGAGCCGGTTGAGATTTATTTCCGTGAATAGCTTCAGCTCCAATATCAGCGCGATCTAACAGCTTTACAATTTTATTAGCTCCATGCTTAGTTCTGGAGAATACAATTGAAGAAGTTATAACACCAGTTTCGAGCAGATGAATCAACAATTTAATTTTATTACCCTTGGTTACATAATATAATTGTTGTTCTACTCTCTCTGCAGTTGCTTGCTTGGGTTTTATCGTAACCTTTTCTGGGTCACCGAGGATGGATGACGAAAGGTTAATGATTGCAGGAGGCATTGTTGCAGAAAAGAACAATGATTGACGTTTTCTAGGCAACCTGGCAATCACTTTCTTGATATCATGTATGAATCCCATGTCAAGCATTTGATCCGCTTCATCGAGCACAAAATATTCCACATCTTTTAAAGAGACAAATCCCTGATTCATAAGATCCAATAATCGTCCGGGGGTAGCGATGAGAATATCTACACCGGCTTTAAGTCTTTTAACTTGCTTTTGTTGCTTAACGCCACCATAAATTACGGTATTCTTAATATCGGTAAATTGTCCATAAGTAGTAAAACTGTCTGCAATCTGAATAGCCAGCTCTCTGGTTGGTGTTATAATTAAAGACTTAATTGTGCGTCTATAATTATCAGGATTATGAGCATTTGCTAAATGTTGCAGGATTGGAATGGCAAAAGCTGCCGTTTTTCCTGTTCCGGTTTGAGCGCAACCGAGCAAATCTTTTTTGTTCAGTAATATTGGAATTGATTGTTCCTGAATGGGTGTGGGTTGATCGTAACCCTGGCTTTTAAGAGCCTTTAAAATAGGTTCAATAATTTGAAGATCGTCGAAATTCATATGTAATACGGGTAAGAATGAGGGAGAGAAAGTTGAAGATAGAGCTCAGAAAAAATTCTCAATTTTGAGTGTAGATAGCATACATGTGCATTAGCAACCCTATTCTTATATACTACTTTGTAGAGGAAAGATACGCTTAATTCAATCGGGAAATAAGTTTTATTAGATTTTTATTCAACTCAGACAGGATTAAGAATTAGTAGTCTTGTAAGTACTATAAACCTGAGTTCGATGTAGGAAAAGGTTCAGAAATAACTAAGAAACGCTTATTTACTATCTCAGTTCTGAAAAACGACAGAAAGCGTAAAAATCTATTCTATGTTTTGGGGTAGATAGCCGTTTTGCCTTACTTTTGTACCGACAAAAGTAACAAAAACTCCTAGCTATGAACACTGGTCGGCGTGAGGAACAGTTTTGCTGAATAAATCTCATGGTCTTCGTTCTCCCCAGATAGTTTTCAATATCGAGCCAATAGAGATTTATTCGTCCATTCAGACACGCAAACCTATTCGCTCACTTACTCCGACCACCGTTCAAAGGCTAAATAATTGGAAGCCTGTTTGACAAACATCTTCGATATCTGGCAAAAAAATGTATGTTCTATTATCGAACTCAAGTTGTAAAAATGAACTAAGTAGGTATTAACACTAATTAGAGGATCAACAGGGCATCTTTTGGTTTTGCTTAACGATTTGTACTGCATGTGCTAGAAAGCCCATATCAACTCAAAGCTTTATTGATCCTATTCAACAGAGCCGGAATTACTGAGTGTTCATATCGTTCATCAAAGGGTTCTATGATAACAGCGTCATATTCATCAATATCCGCCTGACGAAATCTATCGTAAATTTCCCGAGCTAGTTTGTCAAAATCCTGATCATAATTAATCACATTTTCTTGATCCAATTCTGAATGTAACAGAAGGAAGAGGAAAGAGTGATCATCAAAATCGTCCTCAGAAGTTAACCATCGAACTTCAGCTTTAGGTTTATAATGCGAATATTTTTGCCCCGGACTTTTAGGTTTTTGTGAGTTTGTATCGTCCAGTAAAACCTCTATGCCAAGTACTTTTTCAATCTCTTTTTTACCAATGCTGCCCGGCCTTAATATCATAGGTATTTCACCGGACACATCAAGCACTGTTGATTCCAATCCGACCTGAGTTCTTCCTCCATCAATTACTAAAATTGAATTTCCAAAATCTGCTTTTATATGGCTCGCTTTAGTAGGGCTGGGAGCTCCGGATTTATTCGCACTGGGAGCTACCAAAGGTCCTGTTTTAGAAATAAATTCTAAAGCTATTTCATTGGCTGGCATTCGGATAGCAACGGTACTTAACCCAGATGTTACCGCATCTAACACTTCTGAGCGTTTATCAAAAACGAGCGTTAAAGGACCTGGCCAGAACTCATCAATCAACAATTGAGCTGACTCAGGAATCGTGGATGCAAAGTTGTTTGCCTGATCAGGATCAGAGACATGAACAATCAATGGATTATCGGATGGACGTCCTTTGGTTTCAAATACTTTTGCTATAGCATTTGCATTGCTGGCATCTGCACCAAGTCCATACACTGTTTCGGTAGGGAAGGCAACGACTTCCCCGGCCTGAATTGCATCTATATATTTTTGCATTATGACCACAGCTATAAACTATTAAAAAAAAAGTTGGTACAAAATAGCTCCGGGAAACTGATTTTGTGACTAAGAAGATCAATTTAACGTTAAATTTATGCCAATAAATCATGTAATGAATTCTTCAATCACTTAAATGAGTGAACAAAATTCCCTATTTTATGAAATCGCTTCCATGAATTTAAAATCAAAGCATATTTATGTCGATCAAGACAGAAAAAAAATCTACAGAATCTAAAGCAGATAAATACCCGTTTAGCTTAACGGAGCCACATAAACCCACGCATAAAGTTCGGTTTGTAACGGCGGCCAGTTTATTCGATGGTCACGATGCTAGCATAAATATCATGCGTAGGATTCTACAAAGCAGCGGCGTTGAAGTTATTCACTTGGGTCACAATCGCTCGGTGCATGAAATTGTGAATTGCGCCATTCAGGAAGATGTACAAGGAATAGCGATAAGTTCGTATCAAGGAGGGCATGTGGAGTATTTCAAATACATGATCGAATTGTTGAATGAGCAAGGTGCAGGGCATATTAAGGTATTTGGTGGTGGTGGTGGTGTAATTGTTCAGGATGAGATCAACGAGCTTCACGAAGCAAGGGTTTCAAGAATATTTTCTGTAGATGACGGAAGTTCTATGGGATTGCAAGGAATGATCAACTACATGATTCATGAGTGCGATTACGATCCGGTTAGCAGAACAGAGATTGATATAGAGAAAGTACTGGATAAAGATCCTAAAGCCATTGCACGAGCAATTACCGCTTTAGAAAATGGAAATGAAGAGCTGTTAAGCTTTGCTGATGAAAAGCTGCTCAAAAAAGATGGAAAGCAGTTAAAAGCAAAATCAGAAAAAACAATTCCTGTATTGGGAATTACAGGAACAGGTGGAGCAGGGAAGAGTTCTTTAACGGATGAAATTGTATTACGCTTTCTAACTGAATTTAAAGACATCACCATCGGTATCATTTCTGTAGATCCTTCCAAAATTAAGACAGGAGGGGCGTTGCTCGGTGATCGCATACGAATGAACAGTATCGATACAGAACGAGTGTATATGCGAAGTTTGGCGACCAGAGCTTCAAACAGAAGTACAAGTGCAGCTCTTGTTGGGGCGATTGAGTTGTACAAGCAAGCTGGCTTCGATCTGATTATTGTGGAAACAAGTGGAATCGGGCAAAGCGGAACCGAAATTGTTGATATTTCTGATATTCCAATTTATGTAATGACCAGCGAATACGGCGCAGCTACGCAGTTAGAGAAGATCAATATGCTGGATCTGGCTGATATTGTGGTTCTGAACAAGTTTGAAAAGAAAGGCTCTTTGGATGCCTATCGTGATATCAGAAAGCAAATCATCCGAAATCGAGGCGAATGGCACGCCAAACCGGAAGAAATGCCGGTATACCCAACTATTGCTGCTCAATTCAATGATAAAGGCGTAAACAACCTGTTTGCAGCCATTGTTTCTAAGATCAACGAGAAGTACAGTTTTGATTGGGAGCCGAAGTTATACACCGATGCAAGTCCGGCAGTAGATATTCAGGCGCAAGCCATTATCCCGGGAAAGCGAGTTCGGTACTTGTCAGAGATTTCAGAGAGCATTAGAAACTATCACAAATGGGCAGATCAGCAATCTGATATTGCTTCAAAATTAGGTGAAGTTCGAGGTACGTTGAATCAGTTAAACAATTGGAAACCGGATAATAAAGAAGTAATGGTTAACGATCTTTCTAAGATGGAAGATCATTGGGAATCCAAATTGGATGTTACTCCAAAGCGTATTCTGGATGGTTGGGATAATCTCTACGAACGCTATCAGCAGAAGACCTTCGATGTAAAGATTCGCGATAAAGTTATTAAGAATGAATTGTATAGAGAATCGCTGAGTGGTTTGAATATTCCACGTGTGGCAATGCCGGATACCAAGCATCCGGGAGAGCGATTAAAATTTGCTTTGAAAGAGAATCTGCCGGGTTATTTCCCATATACCGCCGGTGTATTTCCATTTAAGCGCGAAGGAGAAGATCCGACGCGGATGTTTGCTGGGGAAGGAACTCCGGAGCGAACCAACAAACGATTTCATTATGTAAGTGAAGGATTGGAAGCAGCTCGGCTTTCAACGGCTTTTGATTCGGTAACACTGTATGGCGAAGATCCCGGATATCGTCCTGATATTTACGGAAAGATCGGGAATTCAGGTGTGAGTATTTGTACGATTGATGACATGAAAAAGCTTTACTCAGGATTTGAGCTAACCAAGACAACTACCTCTGTATCAATGACTATCAACGGTCCGGCGCCAATGATATTAGCTATGTTTATGAACGCAGCTATTGACCAGGAAGTAGAGAGATATTTAAAAGCAGAAGGAAAGTGGGAGCAAGCACTGAAGGATGTAAAAGCTAAATACAAAAAGCTTGGTTTGCCTGTTCCTGAATATTCAAGTGGGTTACCGGAAGGCAATGATGAATTCGGTTTGGGATTGCTTGGCATGACCGGCGAGGAAGTGGTAGATGCCGAAACCTACAACAAGATCAAAGAAAAAACACTTTCTTCAGTTCGTGGAACGGTTCAGGCTGATATCCTGAAAGAAGATCAAGCGCAAAACACCTGTATTTTCTCCACGGAATTTGCACTTAAGATGATGGGAGACATTCAGGAGTACTTTACCGAGCATAAGGTGAGAAATTACTACTCTGTGTCCATTTCCGGTTATCATATTGCAGAAGCAGGAGCGAATCCGGTGACACAAGCAGCACTTACTTTGGCGAATGGATTTACGTATGTAGAATATTATCTCGCTCGAGGATTAAGTATTGATGATTTTGCACACAATCTTTCGTTCTTCTTTAGCAACGGATTAGACCCGGAATATGCAGTAATTGGACGTGTAGCTCGACGTATTTGGGCGGTAGCGATGAAGAAGAAATATGAAGCGAATGATCGTTCTCAAAAGTTGAAATATCATATTCAAACCAGTGGACGTTCGTTGCATGCACAGGAGATTCAGTTCAATGATATTCGAACGACCTTACAGGCATTATTAGCAATATATGATAATTGTAACTCATTGCACACCAACGCGTACGATGAAGCAATTACGACTCCGACTGAAGAATCTGTACGACGTGCATTAGCCATTCAGATGATCATCAATAAAGAGATGGGAACGGCGAAAAATGAGAACATCAATCAGGGATCGTATTTCATTACAGAGTTGACAGACATGGTGGAAGAAGCCATTCTTACTGAGTTTGATAGAATTACAGAACGTGGTGGAGTTCTGGGAGCAATGGAAAGCATGTATCAACGCGGAAAGATCCAGGACGAGAGTTTGTACTACGAAACCAAAAAGCATACCGGAGAGCTTCCAATCATTGGCGTAAACACCTTTCTGAAAGAAGGAGTTGAAGACGAAGAGCAAAAGCCAATTGAGTTGATCCGTTCAACCGAAGAAGAGAAGAAACAACAGATCGACAACTTAGAAGCTTTCTGGAAACGTAATGAAAATGAGAATGCCGAAGCTATTGAACGATTGAAAGAAGTCGCCCGAAACAACGGCAATTTATTCGATGAACTAATGGAAACAGTGAAAGTAGCATCACTGGGACAGATTTCTCACGCTCTTTACGAAGTCGGCGGGCAGTATAGAAGGAATATGTGATCGTTGATTGCGCTGATTCGTGTGATTTTTGCTGATCCGAGGGATGTCGTGGAGTTTATGAACTGGTAAACTGCTCGACATCCTCCGTCTTCATTCGCATCCGCTCATGAATCCACCTCCTTCAAAGGAGGAATTAGCCCGTGGTTCTAAAGAGATTTGTTCAAGTACGCCAGCGAGGACTTTAGTCCACAGCAATCTATTAACAAGCTGCCTTTGCGTGGAGGCGGTTAGAAGAGAGAAGATTAGTAACTTACCGGCATGGCCAATCTTTTGAAAAAAGACAGATGCTATAACGAGGGGATTACATGTCTGCTGAAAAAGGCAGGTTTTGAAGAAGGAATTAGCCTGTAGTCTAAAAAGTTTACTCATGTTTATCAGCAAGGACTTCAGTCCGCAGCGATCTTTTAGAAAAGCTGAAGTTCTGAAGATATTACATCTGTACTTTTGCACGACCAAAAGTGCCAAAAGTCGCCGTAAAACACGTAGATCTCGTTTTCACGATGCGCTGATAACGAAAAAGCTTACGATTCTGTCTGCCTTTCACACTAGTAATACTCATGTTCCTGTTTGATATAAGAAATTATGAATCTCAAATAGAATGTATTCAAGTAAATAAGCTAAGACTTTAGTCCGCCGTTAAATGACTATTGCTTAGCATGGAAAAGTAGTTATTCGCTAAGATATTTCGTCGCGAAAGTTTGGGATCAGTAAAACTGAGTTTTGGGTAAATAGACTCCAAAGCAAAGAAATTATCAAGCTTCTCGAAAGGGAAATACCTAACTCAATCAACGATTATATGGAAATTCATTCACCCAACGAAAACCTCTGTTAATTAACTGAAAGTCAGAAAGGGGCTTTCTTCTTAATTGTATGGAAAGTGAGTCGCCTTCAAGTACTCCGCTCATGCTAAGGGAAGTTGAATCATTAAAAGCGTATGAAAACGGATATTTTTCCATTTCAATATTATATGTGAAAATGATTTTCTGATCTTCAGGTTTTAGCTCAAAGTTGAGTAGTTTTCTTCTACCAGTCATAGATTTAATAATGGCTTTTTTCTTTTTATCAACTATAAAATAATCCCATCTGAAGCTATCGGTTGTTAATGGAGGTAGAACCATGCCATTGCTTTCAAAAGATTGTACTTCCCATATTCCATAAAACTCTGATCTCTCTTTAAGTTGATCCTGAATCTTAAATTGTACAAAAACTTGTATTAAAGTAGCAGCCAGTACTATAAATATCACTGCGCTTTTCAATACAGATCCGATTTTTCTGAGACTTGGACTATCAGTGTAATTATAATAATTGACGCTTTTAGTCGCTTCATTTTTCCAGAAAAACTTAATAACTCTCTTTAGATCAGCGGATAACAAAACAGTTGCCATCAACAATAAATGAATTGAGAAGAGTTTGACGGGGATGTCGTAGGTAAAGTTCATCATGGCAACATTACTCATAACTCCGATGATCACTAAGCTTCCCAGCGTTACGGTTCTTCTGTACAAAATCAACAAAGCACCTAAAACCTCAGCAAAGCCAATGAAAATATTGTACATGAAGGAATGCCCCATAAATGTCCAGGCAAGTCCCATGGGCGACATTTCACCAACCGGTTGCAAAAGACGTATAAGGGAATGATCAGGAAATTGGCCTTTAAATAATTTTACTGATCCATACAGAAACATAGCTAGGAAAAGCACAATTCTTATAAAAAGAAAAAACCAATGCATTAGAGTTGAATAGGAATTTCTATTCCGGTCAAAGTAGGACCAGATAGGAACGATGATCAGGACCAAAAATAAATTGAAAGCTATCAGGACGTAATTATATGTTTGATCTCCGCTCCCTGTACTCCGAACATTTAAATTACTTCCCCAATGAAGTATGTTTTCAGCAAACCACTTCAGTGGCGACTCCAAAAAAACAACTGCAAACATCAGAAAAATGTACAACAGGATGTAAGTAAATATAAATCTAAAAGTGAGCTTTTGAAGTAAGCTCCATGTATTGCTTGGTAGTTCAGACGAAGTCATCAGTTGAATTGAATTTAGCTATCAGCTTAAATAAAGCGATTTATTAATTAAAAAAATGCTCAATTATTTTTCAAGTTCATCTGGAGGGATTCATCCCGCAGCGATCTTTTAGCAAAGCTGAAGTTCCAAAGATATTACATCTGTACTTTTGTACGACCAAAAGTACCAAAAGTCGCCGGAAAACATGTAGATCTCGTTTTCACGATGCGCTGATAACGAAAAAGCTTACGATTCTGTCTGCCTTTCATTGTACTAATACCCATGTTTCTCGGTTTGATTTAAGAAATTATGAATCTCAAATAGAATGTATTCAAATAAATAAGCTAAGACTTTAGTCTGTACGATTGAGGTGAATATTGGAGATGCGTATTTTCTGAATTCTTTGGTTGGTTATCTTGATTAAACATTAAGTATTTACTCGATTTTACTCATGTTCACCAGCGAGGACTTCAGTCCGCAGCGATTTTTTAGCAAGGTTGAAGTTCTGAAGATATTACACCTGTACTTTTGCACGACCAAAAGTGCCAAAAGTCGCCGGAAAACATGTAGATCTCGTTTTCACGATGCGCTGATAACGAAAAAGCTTACGATTCTGTCTGCCTTTCATTGTACTAATACCCATGTTTCCCGGTTTGATTTAAGAAATTATGAATCTCAAATAGAATGTATTCAAGTAAACGAGCGAGGGATTCATCCCGCAGCTAGAACAAGATGAGATTATTCTTGGCGGATACGAACAGTATTTTGTAACGACCACTTTTTACTTACATTCTTAAAGTATTTGAATAAGGATCATCAGAATGGAAAACAGAAAGTCATTTCTTAAAAAATTATCACTTGGGTTAGTAGCTCCGGGAGTAATTGGTTCGTTCAAACAGGGTGATTTTGGTTCGAGCATTGATCATACTTTAAGCGGAGAAGATTTCTGGGAGAAAGTACGAACTGATTTTCCGCTCACGAAAAACCGAGCCTATTTCAACAATGGAACATTTGGTCCATCACCATTTCAAGTTCTGAAAGCGATGGAAGAATCTCTTAACAAAACTAATACGAGCGGAGAGTATGGTCATACTGATGAGGCGCGTGAACGACTTGCAGCATTTGTGGGAGTTAAAACTTCAGAAATCAGCTTGACTCATAACACTACAGAAGGAATCAATATTACAACTTGGGGATTGCCATTAAAAAGGGGAGACGAAGTGATCCTGACCTTGCACGAACATGTTGGAAATGCCCTTCCATGGCTGAATAGAGCCAAACATGACGGGATTATTTTAAAAACATTTGAACCCGCAGATACTCAGGAAGAAAATATAGATCGTGTCAAGAAACTGATTTCTGATAGAACCAGAGTTATTGCCATTCCTCACATTACTTGTACAACCGGATTGGTATTTCCTGTAAAAGAGATCTGTGCGCTCGCAAAAAGAAGTAACATATTCACGGCTATTGACGGAGCCCATGGAGCTGGAACATTAGATCTTGATCTCAAAGAATTGGATTGTGATTTTTATGCCACATGCTGCCATAAGTGGATGTTAGGTCCGGGCGGATCGGGCTTTTTGTATGTACGTGAAGAATTGTTGGACACTTTACAAGTCTATCAGGTTGGAGCGTATTCAGATACCGGTTGGGATATGTACAGCGATCCACCTCAGATCAAAGGATATGCCCCCACAGCTCATCGATATGATTACGGCACGCAAAGCACTCCTCTGTATGAAGGTGTGGCTGCTTCAGCTGATTTTCATACATCAATCGGGAAGCAAAAGATAGAAGAACGAATTCGGGAACTGAATTTGCATTTATTTGATGGGTTAACTGATATGAAAAGTAAACTGGATGTATTGACTCCTCAGGAACCGGAATCTCGAAATTGTATGGTTACTTTTAAGCCGAAAAACAGAGATTACCGCGAATTCAACCGTGAAGTTAGTAAGCAAGGCTTCCGTACTCGTGTAGTTCCTGAAAGCAAGCTGGATGCCATTCGAATTTCCACGCATATTTATAATACCAAAGAAGAGATAGATCGGTTTCTGGAAGTGGTGAAAATTATGTTGAGTGCTTGAGTAGTAAAATCTCTCTTCTAAGGAGGGTTTTGTTATTGGGTTTTAAGTAATTAATAAGAAAAAGATCTTAGAAAAGTAACAATCGGTTCTGTCTATTTTAGCAAAAGCAATAAAAGGAAAATCCAAACTGTGTTTGAAAGAGTTAAAATAATAAGCCTTTGCCATTTCAATTTTTGAAAGCCTTCATTTTCTAGTTCAAGAATAGATTTTCCAATCGTGGGTAAAAGCCCACTAAAAAATGCAATAATAGTATATGGCGCAAAAACTGAAAGCAGAACGATTTCTTTTTTTGTAAGAGATCTTGTTTTCTTAATGTCAGCTACTTTGCTAGTCTTTTTTGAAGTAGCTTTTTCATAATGATCAATTTTGGAAGTGCTATATCCTCTTTTTTGTAATTCTTTTATAGCAATCGAAACAGCTTTTTTATCCCAGTCATTTTTCGTGGATGTTATATCAAATAGCTCATCATCAGTTCTGCTTTCAATAGGTGGAATGAATGTCATGTTATATGTTAAAAGAAATTTTTTATTTACACAAAGAATATCTCCCTTGGAAGGGAGTACCGACGAAGTCGGGCAGGGATGTCGTGGAGTTTATGAGTTGCTAAACCTCACGACATCCTCCGTCCGCCAACTGGCGGACACCTCCTTCGAAGGAGGATTTTAATATTGGGCTTTAAGGATATTTATTCAAGTACACCAGCAAGGGATTTATCCCGCCGCAACCTATTAACAAGTTACCTTTTGAGGAGGCGGTTAGAAGACAGGAAATTAGAAACTTACCGAAGTGGCAATCTTCTGGAAAAAACAGAGGCTATAACTAGGGGATTGCATGTCTGATGGAAAAGCGGGTTCCGAAGAAGGAATTGTTTGTCACTCGAAGGAGATTTACTCAAGTTAACCAGCGAGGGATTCATCCCGCAGCGCTTACCCTTAACAACTCTATTAATTCTAAGATTCTTTCTTGGTACAAGAAATTTTCCAGGTAGGATAAGAAAACGTCTCGCCAAGATTCACCCATTCGCCTATCCAGTTGTAGCTTTTATCCGTGATATCGTAGAAAGTTAGGCGGTAATATCCATCTGTGCCGTTCGGTGCTTTTTGACGTCTGTAATGAACGATCTTTCCTTCATCTGTTTTGTTTCCTTCCCAGGTACTTAAACTTGAAGTCGGTGTAGGAGATGAATAGTAGTGAACATACCATTTTGTACTATCAGCATTAAATTGACGAATGCTTCCCGAATGAGAGCCATCTGATTTGAGCGTTTCATCCTGAACTCCCATTCCATTCATAATATATTTCCAACGCCAGATCATATCTACTTCATTGTTCCAACTCCCATCTGGAGCACGGTTCTGGGATTTGCATTCACTAATACCTATTAAAGGTGCGTAATCTGCAGTTTGGGGGTAAGCGCCCGGATTTAGTTTTCCGAATGGACTAGAAGGGGATACATCAAATTCATATTGAGCAAACACAGAAACGGATAGCAAAGGTAGAATAAAAACGAATAGAATTTTTTTCATGATTTTTTATTTTAAATAAACCACGAAATTATACAAGATTCTTAGAAATGCAGTAAACAAACAATCGTTTGCAGTAAACTAGATTGAACTCGCTTTCAACACTTTGCGTAAAATCTGAGCTCCGGATTTTGAAAGAGGAAGCTCTGAAGAATCCTGAAGTTTGACCATCGAAGATTCGAAATCAACCTGATCTAAATAGCCCAGATTTAACAAGGCTCCACGATGAACTCGTATAAAATTATAGGGAGCCAGTTGTTCTTCCAGTGACTTCAGGCTTTTTCGAAGAGAATAGGCTTTTTGCTCTGTATGTATTTTCACGCAGTAATCATCAGATTCGATCCAGGTAACCTCTGCTAATGGAATGAGTTTTAGTTTGTTTCCGATTTTGATACTAACCTGAGGCTCTGCTGTTGAATCGCTATTTAAAGCCGGGTTTGATTTGAGATCTTTAATTTCAACCCATTGTGCATCAATAACTATATTTTTAGCATTGCTGTATAAAGTCAGGACCAAAACGCAGTAAGCAAATAAGAAAGTGATCCCTTTTTGGAATACGAAGAACTCAGTCGTTTCAAGAATATTAGAAACCGTGATTACATCAGCATACCTTAGAATTGAAATCATGCTAACAACTAAAATAGAGATCATCCAACTAAAGAACCCTGTTGCGGATATCTGAAACCAATTTGATGTAGAAACATCGGAATCAGAAACCGAGAATTTTTTCCATGCAATAATTGCTAGTGGAATACTACAAATTCCCCAAACGACCCATCGGATAGAATGAATCATAAACAATTCTGAAAAAGGAATACGATCACCACCATCAACAATATCGTAAGTGGTTAAATAGTACTGCTGTTGAAAGGCATCAAACAGAATGATAAATAATACAAAAGCAGTAAAGTAAAGAGTGGTTTTTCTAAAATTCATAATCTATAATCGTACCTTTGATTGATTTTTCAAAAAAAGAGGCATGTAAATGTTCGCAAATAATAACATTCTGATTATAGGTACCGTCTGGCCGGAGCCGAAATCTTCTGCTGCGGGATTGCGAATGATGCAACTTATTGAGTTTTTCAAAGATCTTGATGCGAGAATAACTTTTGCATGCAGCGCTTCCAATTTTGAGTATTCCGAGAATCTAAGAGCAATTGGGATAAAGACCGAATCCATAAAAGTAAATGATTCTGCATTTGATGAATTTGTCAAAAAACTGGATCCTGGGTTGGTTCTGTTTGATAGATTCATGACAGAAGAACAGTTTGGGTGGCGCGTTGCTGAACAATGCCCAGGTGCCCTCAGAATTTTGGATACGGAAGATCTTCATTGTTTGCGATATGGCCGACAAAAGGCTCTGAAAGAAGGAAGGCCATTTAATAACAGTGATCTGAATTCAGAGCATGCAAGACGAGAAATAGCTTCGGTTTACAGATGTGATCTGTCTTTAATAATTTCCCGGTTCGAATTAGAACTACTAACAAGTTTTTTTAGGATTGATGCATCCATCTTGCATTATCTTCCATTTATGATGGAGCCAATCACCGAGGATGAAAAAGATGAATTACCTGACTTTACAGAAAGAAATCATTTCATTTCGATAGGAAATTTTCTTCACGAACCGAACTGGGATGCTGTAAGATTCTTGAAAGAAGAAATCTGGAGTTTGATAAGAAAGGAGTTGCCAAAAGCTGAACTTCATATCTATGGAGCATATTCCTCAAAAAAAGTTGAGCAGCTTCATAATGAGAAAGACGGATTTTTCGTAAAAGGCAGGGCAGAAGATGTGGCTGATGTAATGTCGTCCTCAAAAGTGTTGCTGGCACCAATTCGGTTTGGTGCAGGCTTGAAAGGAAAATTAATGGATGCAATGAAATTCGGAACACCATCGGTTACAACGGATATAGGTGCTGAAGGAATGAAACAGGATTCAGTTTGGGGAGGCTATGTGGAAAATGATCCAAAGCATTTCGCTGAAAAGGCAATTAAGCTATATCAAAATCAAAAGGATTGGAAATACAGCCAGCAAACGGGATACAAAATATTCAACGATCTGTTTAACAAGTCTGAAATCGGTTTTAATCTTACAAAAAGATTGGAACTACTTGCTGAGGGAATACAAGATCATAGAGAGCAAAATTTTATTGGATCAGTTTTGAATCAGAATATGCTCAAAAGCTATAAATACATGAGTAAGTGGATAGAAGAAAAGAACAAAAACTTATAAATGGTTTTATTACTTTCTTTAAGCAGATGTAGATTAAGATAATTATGAGTAGACAGAGAAATAAAAATAAACTTACTAACGATCTTGATTCCGGAAGTGATGAAAAAGATCACGACGATTTTCATAACGATGAAATCCCGAAAGAAAATAGGAAGCCTTCTGATCCGGAAGATATTTTTTCGCGAAGAAATAGCTGGGTAGTCGGAATATTTATTGTAATAGCTGTTTTATGGCATTTCGATTGGAGTCCGATGAAAGCAGCTTACGGCATTGGTACTTCAATAACTAATCTGTTTGAAAGTGAAGAGACTCGTACTGTTACACAATCTGCTAATGGAGATGTAGCAAACTTAACCCAATTAGATTACTTAGACCGAGTTGGGCAATTGGATTTTGGAAACACTCCGTCAACTTCTCAAATCAGTACGTTATATAACAGTGGAGTTTCAATTGCTTATCTGGAAGCTTTGGATGAAACGGATTACTTAAGTGAGCTTAGCTATTCCGGCGTTATTGCACTTTACAACAACGGAGTTACAACAGCTTATATTAAAGGATTGGAAGATATTGATTATCTGGACGAAGTGAATTATTCCGGTATAATTGGCTTGTTTAGTAGCGGAGTACCAATTAGTTATATGCAGCATTTGGAAAATGTAGATTATTTGGATGAGGTAAATTATTCCGGCATAATTGGATTGTATACTTCGGGAGTATCAGAAAGTTATTTATCTACTCTGGAAGACATTGATTATCTGGATGAAGTAAACTATTCGGGAATTATTGGTCTATATACTTCCGGCGTTTCTGAAGAGTTCCTTAAAGGCCTTTATCAACGTGATCTTTTAGATGATATGAGCTATTCTGATATTATTCGACTTAATCAGAGCAACGGATAATCTTGTTCTACTTTGACTTTTCAATTCTTGCTAAAGAAGCTCTGATATCTTTTAAAACCTCAAGAACATTTTCAGAAGCTTCAGAATCTGATGGCCCAGAGGAAGAAGTGTTTTCGGTTACTATATCTCTTTGATCAAAAACTCTATCTCTAAATTTAGCGGCATCAACAATTCCAATGAGTGTTAGATCAGGTGATCCGGCGCCTGAACTTCCCGCCGTTTCTATTTTGAGAACACTAAGACCAAATGCTTTTAAAAGAGGGCCTTCTTTAAAAGTAAGATCCTGAATTTTATCCAGTGGGATGGTTTTTTCTGTTCTGAAAATATAGCCTTTATTGAATTTCAATGAACGTGTAGTAAGCTCGCAGTGCAATCTTTCAAAATATTTATTAACGAAGTAAGAGGCAAAAATCAGCCAAATCGGAATAAATGGTATTGTGAAAATCATGACGACACACATAAGCACACCATACCATATCAGGTATGCTTTAATTCTTGGATTAAATTCTGCTTCAAGTATAGTTCTTGCCGGTTCAGCCATATTTTCGGAATTTGATTAAATACTAAAGGCGAGCTGATAAGCTCGCCTTTAGTATAAATAAAAATAGGATTCAGAACTACTGATCTTTACTGGCTAGTTCTTCTTTTGGTATAAAATCCATAGCCGCGGAATTCATGCAATATCGCAATCCGGTTGGTTCAGGACCATCATCAAAAACGTGCCCTAAGTGACCACCACAATTAGAACATACAATTTCAGTTCTCGTCATAAAATAACTTTTGTCAACTTCTTCAGCGATTAATGAGTCAGCGATAGGCTTCCAAAAGCTTGGCCATCCTGAACGACTATTATACTTGTGCTCAGAGCTGTAGAGCTTTTGACCACATCCTGCACAAACATAAATACCTTCTTCTTTATTATCGTTATAGTCATTAAACCAAGGTGCTTCAGTTCCTTTACCGCGTAAAATTTTAAACTCTTTTGCAGTTAGAATTTCTTTCCATTCTGCTTCAGTTTTTTGATAAGGATACTTTTTATCTGGATCGGGTTGTGATTGAGTAGTCATAATTTCATCTGAATGTGTATGCTTTTCGGTCTCTTTGATAGAGTTTGCAGCAATCAGTATTATTGCAAGTACTGCAGTAGAAACAATTATTAATGTGGTTTTCATAATGCTTGTCTGTTTTAGTTTTGTCTAACATAACAAGAATACGTATTTAATTGTTTCACAGATGTATAACATTAACTACCAATCGTTTTCATAGCTGAAATTATAGTCATCAAGGAGGGGGAGGTCTTTTTGTTTAAAGAACCGAATACCAACGGTAAAACCTACCCACATTCTATATTGACGCCCTTTCCAGGATGGATCCCATAAACTATACCAAGTATAATCATTAGCTGTATTTACACGTGTAACCTGAATGTTATAAGAAGGACCTCCGTATAAAGAAGCACCTGAATTGAATCTATATCCAAGCATATATTTATAAGAGAAAATTAGATTTGTTTTACGGCTCCATTCTTCTTCAAAGTGATGAAGTACTGTAAATTCCTGATTCACAAATAATTGCTCACTTTCAATTTTTTTGAATGAATCATTAATATTTTTCTCCAAACCAACACCAAGCCCGAAACGGTAAACATTTCTATCCAGGGATGTATTATAGCCTAAAATTGCCATGTTGTAAACGCGATACGTTCCTGTTGTTATACCAATATCGGTGAAGCCTGCATCAGAATATCTAACATCAATATTCTTTCTTCCATTGCCATACAAACTCAACAACCCGATTGGGGCTCCTTCAAATTCTTTAGCAATATTGATCAGACCTACCTGAACACCGGTGGCAGTTGTTGCATAATTAAATATACCACCAAACTGCATTCCTTCCATTTCTTGTGTGATATTTGCTCCGGCTGAAATCATTAATCCTTCCTGATATCTGGAATAATTAAGGCCACCTGAAATCATTAAACCACTTGAGTATTCTGAGGAAACATTAAACAAACCGGATATCATCAATCCTTCCATGTCATCTGTTGCAATATTTCCTCCACCTGTTACAAAGAGCCCACTTGCATCGCCTTTAGCAGCATTAAATAAACCTGAAACCATTAGCCCCTCCATACTTTCCAGCCCTACGTTACCACCTCCAGTAACCTGGATTCCACTCATATTTCTTTCAGAAAGATTAAAAAATCCTGATATCTGAGCTCCCTCAACGTTACCTCTGGCTATGTTAGCTCCCAATGCTCCCTGTAAACCTGATAGGTTACCACGTGCATAATTAAGCCCCCCTGCAGCTTGTAATCCTTCAATATCATTTTTGCTAAAGTTCCCAAATCCTGCAGCTTGAATTCCCGCCATGCCTCTGGAAGAATAATTAGCAAAACCTGCTAAATTCACGCCCTCCATATATCCCCCTGTTGCATTTACTAAGCCAGCAATTTGAAATCCAGAAGCATATTCTTTATTGTAATTGAATAGAGTTCCAAATTCGAAACCATCCAGACCACCATGATAGCCTCCCAAAAGGTTTATAGAATATTTTGCCGTGTACTTTGGAGCAGCAACTCCATTTGTACCCAAAGGAGTAAAAAGAGTAAGCCTCCATTTTCTATATTCAAGATCACCATAACGATTGTAATTATCCTGAGCTAGTAATTTGGAAGAACTAATTGAAATTATTAGCAGGAGGGAGGAAAGAGCAAAATATTTTTTCATAGCCGAGTTTTTTAATTTTCAAACTCGGCTACGAATATTTGACTAAAATGTTTCTAATACTGAACTATTAATTATGCTCTTTCGTCCAGTACTTCATTCCACATAGATACTTCTTCAACATCTGATAGTAATGAATCGGTATTACCTTCTATAGTTATAGTTTTAAAAGAATCTCCCTGAACAATGGAATTAACGACTTCCATATCGGTATCGGATACAACTTTACCGAAAACAGAATGCTTTCCGTCTAGCCAAGCTGTTTCAATATGAGTAATAAAGAATTGACTTCCGTTAGTTCCCGGGCCGGCATTTGCCATAGAAAGAACACCTGGGCCATCATGTCTTAGTTCAGGATCGAATTCATCTTCAAAAGTGTAACCCGGTCCACCTCTCCCATCTCCATTAGGGCATCCGCCTTGAACCATAAAATTGTCGATTACTCTATGAAATGAGAGGTTATCGTAATATCCTCTTTGTGCAAGATTTACAAAATTAGCGACAGTTTTAGGTGTTTTAGTAGAGTAAAGGTCAAGGTTGATATCACCTTTGTTAGTTGAGATAGTTGCTTTCATTGTATAGTTATTTAATTATGAAACTTAAAAATAAAAAATTTGAATCAAGACCGGGGTTTTCGTTTCCGGTTTGTGCGTTTGATATATGGTGAAATTTATAGCCTGTTGCTAGGCTAATCGACTTTGTAAAGTTAGTTTGTAATGTTAAAGACGGGTCGAAGGTAAAGTTTAATTTTCTCCCTTTATCTGTAGGGAAATTATCGTCAATCAGAATGAATGAACCTGAAATACCTAATTGATATGAAAATGTAGAATTGATTTTTTTTTCGAATAAGATTCCAACCGGAGAGAATCCAAAACCGCTATTCTTGGTATATATATCATCATTATCCCGTTTAGGATAATTGAAAAAAATGTAAGGAATAATATCAGCAGTGTAATAAAGGAGTGCTCCCCCTGCGTATTCTCTAATTGGTTTTCGAATGCCTAAACCAATAATTGCTGAAGTTGCCTTCCTTGTCTTGCCTAAAAAATAAATAGATTCAAAGGAATATCCTGACCATAAACGGAACTGAAGAGGCTGATCAACAAGTTTTTTTTGTGCATTAACCGAATTCCAAGTACTTAATGAAATCAATACTGATAGAAAGAATAACTTATGAGAAAACTTCAAGACGCGCTTTTATTGGATTGTTTTTGAAGTAGGATTATAGAAATTATCCAAATCAAAGCCCATGCTGAAGCCAAGTACCATTTTTGGATGTAAACTAAAGCTCCAAAAGATAGGGCGTAAATGCAATGATAAACCCAATTAGGAGTTTCTGTTTTGGCCGCTCTTCTTTGAAGTGAGGGCATAAAGAGTGCTAAAATTTTGCTTGCTAAAAGGAGAGCTGTATATATCCAAACAATAATAAATGAAGTATTGCTCGGGTAGAATAATGTCGAAGCAATAACTAATAGAAAAACGAGATCAAGTAAAGAATCTTTAAGCCAGCTCATACTTTTTTTGTATGAAGGTAGCTTATAATTCAAAAAAGAAACAACAATTTTTACTTTTTACTCAAAGAAGTAACCCAAATAATTTCATGTCGGTTGCCTGATTTAGTAACAATAGAAGGAGAGGAAACCGACTTCCAGCTAAGACCCTCTTTGGTTGTTACATCCACAATAAAGCCCTCAATAGTTATAATATGTCCTTCTCTCAATTTGAAAATGCTATTTTCGATTTCCTCGGTAGATGAAACAAAATGCCATAACTCGGTATGTTTATTTATAACATCGGGGCTTAAAGGCAGTCTTGTTTTTTTGTAGCTGAAGTCTCTGTTTTTGAGGTTGAATCGAATATAATCGAGATTTTTCTGATCCGAGACTTGACCCCAGCTTACTAAAACATCGTATGGGGAAAATTGAGACATACCATCAAAGAAGTATCTGTTTTTTTCTACAACTCTAACAGTTGCAGTTATCTTTTTATAAGGGGAGAAGGTATTACCATCAAATGAAATTTCTTCTTCATCCAGTATTCTCTGGATTTCAGGACCTGAATCTGCAGTAATTCCAGGACCTCGCTTAATGGGGATTTCTGACCAAGCCATTACTGATAACCCAATTAGAACACAAATCACTATATACTTAATCATTCTCAATCTCCTTGATTTGTCCTTTTTATTACAAAGAGTGTTAACGAGGGTGTGACGTTACAAATCAGAAAAGAAAAATGAACTAAGAAGTGATTTTTTTATAGTTCAGATAAAATTTTTCGAGATCCTCAACGTAGAAATTTTCAAGTGCAGGATTGCCATCTGTACCCAGAATGTCAGAAAATACAAAGGATTTTGTACTGCTATAAGTAAATGTAAGCTGTCCATTTTCAAAAATAACGTCTTCAATATCGTCAAAAGAATACTCCACCTTATCAGAATTAAGGAGAACTACATCGCCTAATAGAAAATGACCTTGTGAGTCAATAAATCTGCTGGCTTCAATACTATGCCGTTGAACTATTTCCTGATTGATATAATCTTTAACAGAACTATTGATTTGCATATATATTGAAGTTTTGGTGAGCCCTAATCTAACTTCATTGTACTTATCTTCGATTTTGAATACAGTAGGTTTATCATCAACGGGGTCTATTTCATCAGCAAATAAATTTATGCTTAGAAAGAGAATGAAAATGAATAAAAATGAGTACTTTAAAAATCGCATTTTAAGACGTAAATCTATATATGTTAAGATTTTCAACCAATAATAAGACGAAACGAACTTTGGAAAGTTTCAATCTTTTTTACGTTTTTTAAAATAATACAATAATTGAAGAAAAAAATTAGAATTAATGCAGCAAGTTGAAGTAAATCCGTTGGACTTTTTGATTTTGGTTGTTGATGATTTTAAGCCGAACGTTGTTCTTCTTACTCATGTATTGGAATCTGAGGGTTTTAGAGTTAGCAAATGTTATGATGGAGATGAAGCTCTTGAGAAGATAAAAGAAGAAGTTCCGGATTTGATATTATTAGATATTAATATGCCTGTAATGTCTGGAATTGAAGTAGGAGAGTCGTTAAGAAGAAGTGAGTTTGAAGATATTCCTATTATCTTTTTAAGTGGATCAAACGATTCAATAGATAAAGTAAAAGCATTTGAAGCCGGAGCCGTTGATTTTGTAAACAAGCCTTTTGATAAGGATGAACTGTTGATGAGGTTACGTAATCATCTAATGATTAAGGTATTAAGGCAAGAAAGTGAAGAACAAGTTCAGATACTGAAAGAGAGAGAAATTGAACTCAGTGAAGTAAATCAGAAGAAACACAAACTCATGAGAATGTTGAGTCATGACATAAAAAATCCGGTTTCCGGGATTATGGGTTTGGTTTCAATTCTTTTAGAAGATGATAGCCTTGACGAAGGTGAAAAGGAAGAAATGTTAGAACTCATTCAACAGAGTACAGAAAAACTTCTGAATTTAGTTAAAGATCTTTTAGATAAGGAAGTAGTTGGATCTGAGTTTGAATCTTTGAGTAAAGAAAGTACAAACCTTGTTGAACTGATTGAGGAAGTTGTAAAGAATAATAAATCTAAGGCTGCTCTTAAAAAGATATTACTAACCATTGATTATGTTGAGGATAAGTTCTTAATGGAACTCGATTCAAAGAAGATCAAAAGGGTGTTTAATACGCTGTTGTCTAACGCAATAAAGTTTACGCTATCTGAGGGAACTGTAAGGATTAAACTAGAACGGTCAAGTAGTGAAACAATTTTAATAAAAGTTATGGATACTGGTATAGGAATTCCTAATGCTATGCTTCCTAATTTTTTAATATCATCACAGAAAGAACATACTGAAAACCCCAGAGGAATTTTGGGGATTGGTCTTGGACTTGAAGAGGTTCAATCTCATATAGAAGCACATGATGGTTCTATATGGTTAGAATCAAAAGAAAATGTAGGTACAACGTTCTTTATAGAACTACCATTGGGAAATTAAAATAAATATGTCACATACAATTCTGGTTATAGACGACGACGAGCCAATCCATTTGATGGCGAAAAGCTTGCTGGGTAAAGAATTTCAATTAGTAAATGCTAGAGACTCTCAAGAAGCTATCAACATACTCTCTGAAACTCCTGTTAATTTAATTCTTTCTGATATTCATATGCCGGGCTTAACAGGGCTTGAGCTATTGGAATCAATTAGGGATGACAAAGAAAAAAGCAAGATCCCGGTTCTTATAATGACCAACTTGCCTACAATAGAAAAAGAGCGTAAAGCTCTGGATTTAGGCGCTGCAGATTTTATTAAAAAAGAGCGTTTTAACACTGATAGAGAAGGGATTCTGGAACTTGTTCGGATGAAGATCTTAACAGATGTAAATATTAAGGGTCTGGATGAGAATCTTGAGCAAAGCAAGAATAAGCTTGTTATGAAATTGATGGAGTCTGCGATCAAGGGTTCTTTTAAAGATACTATTCAGACTTTTTGTTCTCATCTATCCGAAATAGTTAAAAGTGATTTTCTGTCCTTTTTTATTATGGAAGGGGGTAATCCTTCACCGTTAATAGTGCATGGGGATAAGAAACCAGCAGAAAGAGAGTTTGGAGCGTTTCAGGATTCAAACTCATTTTCACATTTAAGTGCCAAAAAAGAATCTTACTTGAGTAACCATATTTATAACGAAGAATTGGGTTGTTTTTTAGATTTTTCTATGGAAAATGAAATGCCTGCAGAAATTGGAGTTCCTTTATTTTCAGCTAATGAAAAAGCAATGTTGATGAATAATTTAAGTGCTCCGACTGAGTCTGAGCTATTTGGAGTCTTGATTGTTAAGAGATCAAAACTATTTTCAACTAATGAATTTGAGCTTATATCCAGACTTGTAACACAAACAGGTGCAATACTTTGGAGGCTTTATCAACAAAATAAATGAATGATTTAAACGCCTCTGTTTTATTAGTAATTGAAGGGACATACCCCTGGTACCGTGGCGGTGTCAGCGAATGGGTATATCAGTACTTGAAGGCATTGAAGAATTACGATTTTCATATTTTGCAAGTTGCTACGGATGAATTTCAGCAATTGGATCCTAAAAACGCTTTATATCCACTTACGGAAAATGTAAAGTCATTTACGAGGATTCCACCTCCTACATTAACGAACCATTGGGATGTTGATAAAGAAACATGGTTTCAATCTATTATTGAAGATGTACCAACGTTGGAATTTTCATTTATACATGTTACGAATACCGGATTTGCCGGTTGGTTGGGCACAAAGCTTTCGGAAGTTAGCTCAACTCCATTAGTATTAACTGAGCATGCGCTTTATTGGAAAGAAGTAGAAAAAGGAGCGGTAGCTTTAGAATGCGGGTATCAAATTCCCGATACTTTTGAGGCAAAATCAGAGATAGTCGAAATATTTAAGAAGATCGCTTCTCAGGTTTATGTTTCATCTGAAGAAGTGATCTCAGTTTCAAGAATAAATATTCCTTATCAAAAACAGTTTGGAGCTAACAACCCAATTTATATCCCAAATGGGATACCTTCTGAGCTTCTAGACCCGGTAAAAATAAGAAAACAAAAACCGGTTATTGGATGGATCGGCAGGTGCGCTGAAATGAAGAATCCCAAGCTCTTCTTTGAAATAGTTAATGTTTTCAGAAAAAACAAACTCACTCCAGATTTTATGATGATGTTGAGTGACGCTAACGAAAAAGAATTGGAATCAGAAGTGAAATTTTTGGCTAAAGAATTTCCGGAAGTTAGAATGATATGGAATGAGTCTGCAGAAAAGTATTTAAATGAACTGGATCTTCTTTGCATCACAAGCCATAATGAATCTCAACCATTGGTCATGTTTGAAGCACTATCCAATAAAGCATTACCTGTAGGTTGGCAAGTTGGAGATCTTACCCGTGAGTTTGGTTTTGTAGTGCCGCCCGGAACCAGCACTCAAACATTGGTTAATCAAATTGAAAATCTATGGAATAATGCGGATAAGTTCGAAAATTTCGTAGAAAATAGGTATGAAACAGTTGCTTTTAATCATACCTGGGATTCAATTTTCAATAAATATGACATGCTCTTTGAAGAGTTGGTCACTGAAGACCTTGAAGTATGAATGAAGTAAAACCTGTGGTCTTATTCGAAACTGAAGGTTCTTATCCATATAGTGGAGGAGGAGTAAGTACTTGGGCTCATATTTTATGTACAGAGCTCAAGGAAGAAGTAGATTTTCATTTAATGGCAATTACAGGAAATCCGTTTGTAGAGCCTCGGTACAAACTTCCTGAAAATATAGTTGATACAATTCATATTCCTTTGTGGGGGGTTGAAGAACCTGTTCACTATTTTGATAAAACAATTCCTTTTTCTGAACAGATTGAAAAGAAAGCACGAACAACTCCGGGGGTAGTAAAAGAACGGTTTCTTCCATTATTTAAAGACTTCATATCATGTTTGAATGATCCATTTCAGGATGTTCAAAAAATCAGCGATGTTGTTTACGGTTTCTGGAAATTCTTTCAGCATTATGATTATAAGATCACGATGAAAGAACCAATGCTTTGGATAGTATTCAAAGAGTCTTTATTGACTAAATATGTTGAAAATTACGACCCTGAGCTCGGTGATACGCCAAAAGTAATTGATATGACCTTCGGAATGAGATGGCTGTATCATTTTATGATGCCTGTTGCTTCTCCAATTCCGAAGAATGTGAATGTTTCTCATTCTACTTTAGCTGGATTTCCGGCACTTTCTTCCATTGCAGCTAAATACGAATATGGTATCCCAAGTTTAGTAACAGACCATGGTGTTTATATGCGGGAGCGACTTATTAATGTTGGTCGTTCAGATATGACTTTTTTCTCCAAGAAACTTCTGGTTGATCTTTCAACAATGATTACCAGGGCAGTTTACCATACAGCAGATCAAATTTCTCCTGTAACTACAGCAAATCAAAAGTGGGAGGAGAGATTTGAAGCAAAACCCGAGAATATCATTCCTATTTATAATGGAGTAGATACAGATCTGTTTAAACCGACTCCTAAGCCTACAAAAACGGAAGGTGTGCCCACTGTTATCGCAGTAGCTCAGGTTTTTCCATTAAAGGATATTGAAACAATGATCAGGACGTGTGCTGAAGTCTGTAAAACAATCCCAAATGTTCAATTTACTGTTTATGGCAGTTTAGATGTGGATGCCGAGTATGTTCAAATTTGCAGAGACCTGATAGATGAATTGAAACTAAACGACAATTTTACGTTCGGCGGTTTCCATAACAATCCTAGCATGATCTTTAATGAAGGCGATATTTCAATCCTTACTTCGATTTCAGAGGGGTTTCCATACACAGTTATAGAATCGATGAGCTGTGGACGTCCCGTTGTTGCTACTGATGTTGGTGGAATCAAGGACGCACTTGAAGATTGTGGAATTTTATGTAAGCCTAGATCTCCTGAAGAAATTGCTGAAGGAGTAGTTACTTTACTTGAAGATACAGATCTAAGAATTGAGCTTGGGAATAAATCTCGTGAAAAAGTCCTGTTAAACTTCACTACGGATCGTTCAGTAAAGAACTATCTGGAATCGTATAAAAAATTAGCGGCTAAACCGAGAATACCTTTAAAAGAGAACATCAAGACAGAATCGGTGCTTGAGTTGTTGAAATTTTTGGGGGTGAAAAAACTAGCTCATGCAGAATAAAGAGCAAGATGTAATTACTATGAAGGAAGAGTTAACATTATTTGATGAGTTAACTCAGCAGGTATACGATCTGGTTGGAAACCCATTAAGTGTTTGGGCGGTAGCGGCAACTATTGAATCGCTTGGTGTTCGAGATATTGATGCATCCTCAGACTATGGCTACAATACAGTGTTTGATCTCGCTGAAGATGTTTTCAAGCAAATAAAAGAGCATATTCGTAGCAAATATAAAGAGGAAGAAGAGTCAGAGTTTAAGCTAGGTGATGTTTATGAGAGCTTTAAAATGTTCTTTAAACATTTTGGCATGGGAGTTCTCTTTACCATGCCGATGATCTCTCAAATTGTAGCAATCATCATATTTGAATATGCATTGTGGGCTTGGTTTCGATTCAATGTAGCACAAGCAACAATGATTGCCATGGGAACCATCGGGGCTTTTATTATAACAGGCGGTTTTATTCAGGTACTTGGAAGATTGGTTTCCAAATACATGGGAGAAGAAAACTACTACTTGAGTTGGCGGGCTATAAAAGCGGTAATGTACTTTGCTATTCCATTGGTTCTTGGAATAGCTGCAATAACATTTCTTGTGAACATAATCCTGCCATTCTATCCACAGAGAATGGTTACTATAGGTCTTACTTACTTTTTGTTAATATCAACCATGATGCTTTCTGCTGCAGTACTTTATGCGAGTCAGCAGAAATTGATAATCCTTGCTAGTATTTTATTAGGAACACTTGCTGTTGCTTTTGGAATGGAAGTGTTGGATTGGGGAATTTACCTATCGCAATGGTTAGGTATTTCGTTAACAGCAGGAATACAGATCATTTATATTGTACTGTATTATTTCTTTAAGATCAGAATTACAAGACAACAGCTTTATAAACAGTCACTACCAAAACTTGAAGTAAGTTATTATAATACTTATCGATATTTCTTATATGGTTTTGCATACTTCTCATTTCTTTTTGTAGATAGAATTTTAGCATGGTCGGCGGGACCTCCGCCTCCGCCATATATTATTTGGTTTAATACACCTTACGAACTAGGTATGGACTGGGCTCTTCTTAGCTTTATTTTCACTATTGCGCTGCTTGAGTTTATTATTCATTTGTTTTCTCATAGAATTATTCCCGCCCAAAAGAAAACAGATATATCGAAGCTTAAAAAGTTTAATATGTACTTCAGTAATTTTTACTCGCTTCAGTTGGTATTATTGTTTTTTGTGGGGGTCATTTCAATTGTTTTAACGTACTACGGAGTACTTGCCCTGAGAATTTTTGAGGATGATTATCCTGAGATACAAGACTTCTTTGCCAACCCTATAACTTTTAAGGTGTTTTGGATTGGAAGTATTGGCTATCTGTTTTTGGTTTTTGGATTACTAAATTCACTATTCTTTTTTACTATGAATAGACCTGAATTTGTACTGTATTCTATGTTTGCTGCTTTAGGTGCTAACGCACTTACAGGTTATATTTGTAGCAGAGTAATAGGATTTGAATACGCAGTGGTTGGGCTTGTGGTTGGCTCTATTACATTTGCAGCTGTTACCGGATTAATCGGTAAAAGATTTTTTAAACATTTGGACTATTTTTATTACTCTGCATATTAAGGACATCTTATGAGTAAAGACGTAAAAGACTACATAAACATCATCGGGAATAGACTTGGTAAAGCCTTTTCTATCGATTCTTTTGGGATTGAAGAGGAGCTTGATTTCTGGGCTCTTTCCGCTGAGCATATGTCCCGGAAAAAAAATCCGGCTTTTCAAAATATTATAACGTGGATGGATTTGTTATATCAGGCTCCGGTTCATTTTGTGTATAAGCTGGAAAAAGATCATTTGATTCTGATTAAAAGACAATTGATCTCAGAAAATCTTCTTTCTGACAAAGGGTCAAAAATGAAGAAATCCGAGCTTGAATCTCAAAGAACGCAATTCATACAAGATTTTGAAAACCAGATGCAGAATCTTGAAAAGAAAAGACAATGGGATGAAGATTTTAAAGAACACGGCGTTTCCGCTCATACGATAGGAAATTGCGAACACATCCCTTTATATAAAAAGAACGGTGAATTCTGGGGCATTTATGTTGTAGGTCCAAACATAAAAAGCCCTGAAAATATGGTTCCTAAGTTTTCAATTATAAGCAGGTTACTTTCGTCCTGGCTGATAAAACTTGAAGAGCAAGAAAAGAAATCTCAGAAGCAATACCAGGAAAAGATTCAAGGTTTGGTAGGGGAGCTAGGTTCAGGTGCTTTGAATACAAAGGGAATCTCAGAACTTCTGCTGTTATACTTAATTAATGTATTGAAAGCCGAATCAGGCGCTGTTATAGAATATGCAGAAGGAAAACCGGTTATAATCGCCTCAAATAAGCTCAAAGAATCGCATTTAAAATCATTAATGGGATTAAATGACGATCCTATGTATGTGCTAGAAGGTGATAATTTTAAATTGACTGAATCGGGTAACAAAATTCAAAAGGGTTTAGATCTTGAACCATTATTCCTCCCATATATAAAAGATGACATAAGTGGTTTTATTTGGATAAACAGGTTAGAAGAAAATGAGGTTAAAGATAAACATCCTGTTTTAGGTGATATTTCAGAAGTTGTAGCAAAACTATTTGAATTCAGAAATAACAATGAAATTTTCTCGAACGATCTTGTTAACGCATTCTATAAAATGCTCCGGGCTATTGAAGGAAACAGAGAAAAAACGAAATTTCATACCCCAAGAATGATTGCTTTCACCGAAATGTTTGGAATGATCTTCGGACTAGATGCAAAAGAGATGAATACTTTAAAGTTGACTGCCAAATTACATGATATTGGATATGTAGGGGCTGCAGGAATTAGTTCTATGGCAAGCATTGGCTCTGAACTTGCTCATCCGGTTGCCGGATCAATGATGTTAAGTAACCTTCCAATTCATGAAGATGTTATAAACGGAATTAAAACACACCATGAATGGGTAAATGGAAAAGGCACCCCGAATGGCATGTTAGGTGAAGACATTCCATGGACCGGGAAAATCATAGCTGTATATGAATATGTAGTAGATTTTTTCGAGTCAAATTCAAATGTGCCACCTGAAAAAGAGGAAGAAATGATGGAAAGACTAAAGTCTAATATCATTGAAAGGGCAGATGTTCAGTTTGACTTGGTACTGATTCCAACTGTAATTCAGCAGCTCACTATGCTGGGCTGGTCCGGATGTGCTCAATTAGGAGTGGATCAAGCTGATTAAGATGTTTAAAAATTTAATTCTATTCTACGTGGGTTCACTCTTAATCAATTGTACTTCGGCTAAAAAATCTGTACATAATTCAATGTATGATTCTTTTGGAGTTGTGTATTCAGAAATTACTCCCGAGGATGCTCAAGGATACAGTTTCCTGATCGTTGAACCATATTTTTATTCAAGAGAAGATATCGCAGATTTTCATTCAAAAGGCATTAAAGTAGTTGCATATCTGTCTCTAGGTGAGGTGAACGAATCGAGAAAATATTTTAAGGAATTCAAAGAAATTGGTTTTAAGGGAAAAAATGAAAACCATGGATCTTATTATACAGATCTAACGAGTAGAAAAGTAAAAGATAAATTTGTGCACCAGATTGTTCCGGAGCTTCTTTCTTTTGGATACGATGGACTATTCTTGGATACCATTGATGCTGTATCACCCTATACTATTCGCCGTAAAATGAGAGGTGATATGATAGAGCTTATTAAGAAAATCAGGGAAAGAAATCCATCTAAGATTTTAATTCAGAATGCAGGATTTTTCATTTTAGATGAAACAGCAAATTTGGTAGATGCAATTGCAGTTGAAGATGTTGCTTCTGGCTATAACTTTGAAACAAATGAGTATCTAATTAAAGGCGAGGAGGAATTTCAAGAAAGAATACATTTTATAAACTCCTTATATAAAAAAAATAAAATCCCATTTCTTATTATTGATTTTTCAAGTGATGATGGCTCAAAAGAAGTAGTTACTGATAGACTTAATTCGATTGGCTTTCCTTATTTCATTAGCAACATTGGTTTTAATAGGTTGCCGACCAGAAACACAGTTACTTCTAAAATAAAAGAGGAAGTTTAAAATGCCATATTGGTTGATTGTATTCCTTTCTATTGTCCGTTTGGTTCTGTTTTTTGTGATTCTATTTGCATGGATTGGTCCCAAATTCTTACCTCATACAAAGAAGTTGCATGGCATTGATAAAATGCTTTATAGTTGGATCGGGGTAGGAGGGACTATCATCACTGCTATTTTTATACTTACGATCTTAAACTTATATGATCTTATAAGCTTGTTTGTTTCGTTAATAATGATCCCAATCCTTATATCCCTATTCAAGGAATGGAAAAGGGGCACTGCGTTTAAATCAATTTTTAAAGTAATTGAAAATCGACTTGTTGCAAATCAAATCAGGGTGATTGAATCTATTAAAATATTCACTTTTCAGGGTTTGAAAGAACGCTTCGCGGATAAGGGAGAGTTTTCAATTTATGATAATCGATTTAACATAGCCGCTATCGTTGCCGGGATTACCGCTTGTGTAGTTAGAGTGATACCTATTTTAAATAATGCAGCCCCATTTAGCAGAGCTTGGTATTTCGAGCTTGATGAAGTGAAAAATATAAGACTTCAGGAGTACTTTGGTGAATTACCCATTTCAAAAGGTATGCACTCTTTAGTAGGGATGTTTAGTACTCTTACCCAGGTGGGGCCAGAACTATCTCTTAGTTTATTAGGTAGTTTAACCAGTTTTCTACTAACAATAATTATATTTTGGTTGGTAAGGGAAATTACAAAAGGAAAAAGGTTGACAGCAGCATTATTTGGGGCTTCAATTTTTGCAATTATGCCGACATTACTGCTTCCTATTACTCTTGAAGCTGAAACAGGGATAAATTCTATTCTAATGGCGCTTTGTTTTGCGCTGCCAACTGCTTTTATTTTTGTTAGAAATCTAAGGTCGGTAGACAAAGCTCCCTGGTTCTATGTTACTATGGGAATCATCGCCACAGCTCTTACTGATATTTTTACCCTTTTAGTGGTGTTGCTTCCCTTTTTAATTTATGGGTTGTTAGCCATTCCAAGAAAGCGTTTTGCTTTTAATCTTCTTAAAGTAACAACCTACCTGCTGATCGTTTTTTCTATTTCGTTAAGTCCTTACATAATTCATTTGATTGTAATGGGGCAGGATATAAGCTCCTTCTTTGAAATGCAGCTTCTGGACACGTTAATTTTCAGTTATTTTCCACATCTGGTTACAGACCTTGAAACCCTAAGTACTATATATCTGTATATAACTTTAGGCTTATTAGTAGTTTTTTCTATTCTTCATTTTGTCCAAAAAAAGAATCATTTCTCTGATGAGCTTGTTTTTTTTACGATGTTCGGTTCTTTGGCTTTCATCTACTCGTCTTACAATCAACTAAGTCTACCTTATATTGATTTAGACCAACTTAATGTGTTTTATGCTATTCTGATATCAGTTCTTTGTGGATTGGCTTTTTACGCTTTCTATACAATTTTAGAAGTCTTAATAAATATCAAACATCGCTTTATAGGCTATTCTCAACCATTTCTATTGATTTTACTGATTGCAGGTGGTTTATTTATCTCAGGTGGTGTAAATACAGGAAAAACGCTTCCTCAGACATTACCGAATGGTTTTTTTGATGCCTAT
>Ga0189291_100250_pt1 | contig 31606 bp, 31 predicted proteins | sample UW1redminimetaG_FD_130331 | JGI IMG/M metagenome (GOLD analysis project Ga0189291, IMG submission 130331) | Marine microbial communities from the Costa Rica Dome - UW179B-red mini metaG | ecosystem: Environmental > Aquatic > Marine > Oceanic > Photic zone | place: Costa Rica: the Eastern Pacific... | reverse complement strand
TTACTCTTCAAGTTGAAGATCTGAAAGGCAGTATACCTGCAATTAAATACACAAGATATTTTGGAAGCAATTTTTTGGAAGCTGTTGCAACTCCCGTATTCCAATCTAATACATTGGCTAAACCCGGGTCAAGGTGGTTTCCTTTTAAAGAACTGGAAAAGAGTACAGAAGTAGTATATGCAGATTCGTCGCAAGAAAACTCATACAGATCATTTCAGGGAATGTTGAAATTTGGAATTCGCAAGAGCCTGAAATGGGATCTTGACCTTTTTGTGATGTGGTGGACTCAAGGAAACCCAGCCTATGAAAAGGATTTGATTTTAACAGGACCATTTGGATTGACTGATCCTGCATTGCAGCTTAGCAAAACTTATCTAAAATCTCCGATTATAGCATACTCAGGTAACTATGTACTAAACGAAAACCTGATTATTAAATCTGAATCCGCTTTTCACTTTAAGAAGCACTTTGATTACTTACCTGAACTAGCTACTCAATCAAATTTAAATAGCTTAACCCCCACTGAACAACAACAATTAGCATTGTTATTCAGCCAAAATGAAGATGGCTTTTTGTTTGAAAAACCGTGGCTAATAAGTATGATAGGAATTAAAACAAGTCTTTCCGGCTTTGAAATAGAATCTCAGTTCTTATTAGAACATGTATTTGAGTATGATAATAGGATACTTCAGCAACAAGATTTCTATTACTCAACGTTATCCTTTCAAAAAACACTAATGAGAAATAAGCTCCGGTTGTCAGGCTTTGGAAGGTTTAACTATGTTGGAAATGATTTTTGGGTTAATCCACAAGCGTCTTATGATGTAAAAGATGGACTGGAAACTTCTTTGGGATTCCATTTTTTTGGAGGTGAATCCAGCGAGCGTTTTTATGGACATTTTAATTTTAATGATTATGCAGCCAGTTCATTTGGATATATTAAACTGACTGCATATTTTTAAGTAAATTGTTTTCTACAAAATATATTGTCCATTTAGTCTTAAATTAACTACAACTTCCTCATTGCCAGTATTTCTAAAAAACCATCCGTGTTTTCCTTCATAAGGCGCTAGAAAAGTGCCTACCATATTGTTGGAATTTGCCATTGTGTAACTTTCGAAATAAACTTCTTTCACCTCTTTTTCTTGTTTTACCTCACCGTGAAAATCAAAATAGAGAATCGCACCATTTGAGGTGCTCCATTCGTATTTCATTTTTCCGTATTTGAGCATATCTATTTTAAACTCGATTCCTTTACCTGCTGGAACTACTACTTTGATTTCATCTTCACGTGAGCTCAACTGAGTAGTTGGAGGTGGGTTATCGGCCTCTACAGGTCTTGCCACACTAGGGCCTGAACCTGCTTTTTCAAGCTTAATTAATGGAGTTGAAGCATTTAATGTCTGGGTTTCCAGACTTGTCATCCCTGCTTCTTCGGGAATGTAAAGTTTGCTAAAGCCCAATAATTTTCCTGCACCTGTAGGATCAATTCCAAATTCTGCTGGTAATACAGCTATAACCATTAATAAAGCTCCGATAAAAAGCGAAATGATTGTTGCTTTTATAATTTTACTTTTTTCTAATACTGGATGATTCATTTCTGACATAATTTTATTTTAAGATGTAAAGTAGCCTGTTAATTGAAAACCGAGCAATAAAAACCCAGAAGCCATTAAAGCTGTATTTGTAATTGTTGAGAATCTCATAAAGCTAGGATGCCTTCTCCAGCTTGTTATAAGAATCAATACCACTGCTAGTGCTATAAATTGACCTATTTCGACCCCTATATTAAAACCAATTAGATTTGTAAATAGACCTTCTCGGTCAAATTTAAATTCTTGTAATTTACTAGCAAGTCCAAAACCATGAAACAATCCAAAAATAAGCACTGCAGCTTTAGTATTGGGTTGTTTATTGAAAAAGCTTTTGAAACCACCTAAATTATCAAATCCTTTATAGACGATTGATAGAGCAATGATAGCATCTATTAGGTAAGAATTAATGGTGATGTCAGTTAATACTCCAAACAATAAGGTGATACTATGTCCAATAGTAAAAAAGCTAACATACAACAAAACTTCTTTGGGCTTGAAAAGAAAGAATATGACCCCTACTAGAAACAGTAGATGGTCATAACCAGTAATCATATGTTTCGCTCCTATATAAAGAAATGGGCCAAACGCTATTCCACTATTTCCCAATAGAAACGTTTGTGTGTTTTCATCTACTCCGTGAGCATAAACAACAGTCCCAAATAGACTTATTAAAGGAACCGTAATTAGAAATAAAATATATTTACTTTTCATAGGTATTTAATTTATCGATTATTTTATTAATGAGCGTGACCATGTTCTTTCACTTGTCTAAGACTATCTAATCTAGCAGCTTCATTTTTCTCATCTACTGTTTGATCAGACTGTTCTTTTATAGTTTCTTTTTGAACCTCTTCAATAGAATTAACACCCTCACTTTCGGTTGAGATTTTAGTTTTTTCAGTTTTAGCATTGCAACTAATTAGAACTGAAGTAAATATGATTGCTATTATTTTTTTCATAATATTGTTTGTATTTAATGGTTGTTTTAATTGAATATATACCCTATTCTTCTTCAGAATTTATTAAGGCAGACAGTATAGAATAAGCGTTCTTGACCACTGGTTTAACATTATTAATAGTAGTGCTTCCAGCAAATGTTAAGGCTGTGTACCCTTCCTGCTCTATGCCTTTTTTAACTTGTTCCAGCCTAAAAGTATATCCGCTTTCCTTTTCTTCGACTTGAAGAATTATAAAATCTTTTCCTTCATACTGTATAATAGCTTCTGATGGAATTGCATTAAGCTTATTCGTACCACTTTCTATCCAAGCCTTAACATACATTCCTGGTAAAAGGGATTTTTGATCCTCTTTGTTGATATGACAGTGAACTGGTATTATACGATCAGTATCTGAGGCCTTACCGATTAAAAATACTTCTGCAGTTCGGTTGAACATGTTATCATTTGCAAGGGAAAATCTCACTCTTTGACCCATTTCTATTTTTCCCATATCCTTTTCAAAAGCATTTAATGCCAAATGAACATCATCAAGATTTAATAATTCAAAAAGCACATCTTTTGGCGATACATAGTCTCCAATACTAGTGTTGCTTGTCTTAACAAAACCACTTATTGGCGCATACAGATTTGCTGTTCGAGTTATAATTCCATTTTTCACAGAACCTTTACTTATTCCTATAAGTGCAAGTTGTTGCTCAAAAGCTTTAACCTTCCCTTGTGTCGTTTTGTAATCTGAATAAACTTGTTGAAAAATTTTAGCTGAATTAATGTCTTCATCTCTTAATTTCTTCTGACGTTGATATTCTTTCTCTAAAAACTCTAAGTCTGTTAAACTCTCCAAATATTCTTGTTGAATCGTTATAAATTCAGGATTCTCTATGGTAGCTAAAACTTGTCCCTTTTTTATTTCTTCACCAGGAAGTAATCCCGCTGTTTTTACATAGCCTCCTAATGGAGCTGATACCTTAGCCATACTTTTGGGCTCTACCTCAATTACACCATTTAGCTTTATAATATTACTAAGGTTTCTTATTTCAATCTCACCGGTTTCAATGCCTGCGAGATTATACTGGTCTTTGGTAAAAATGATTTGTTTGGATCCACTTGAAGTAGATTGCTCTTCATTAACCAATGCTGTGTTGGAAAAATCTACTTTCTTAGACTCCATGTCACCACAAGCTAACATGAATAAAGTTAATAGAATAAATACCGAAATTTTTGATTTAAATTGCATGTTCATCTTTTTTAATTTTTGGGAAATCATTGTTTATTTACAAGCCTAGTAATGCTTCAATTACGATAATAGACTTATTAAATTGGAATAGTGCTTTTAAATATTCTGTTTGAATAGTATTCGCTAATGTCAGGTTTTGTTGATATTGAGAATAGGAAACATTACCACTTGCAAAACTTTTTTCAGAATTATTTATAATCAGTTCCGCTTGAGGCAAGGCTTCTTTTTTATAATAGTTTAAAGTACCTTTAAGTTTATAATACTCCTGTAATAAACTCTGCAATTGTCCATCTAGTTGGGTTTGAGCTAAACTAATTTGAGATTGGGCAATATCTTCTTCAATTTTTGCTGCCGTTATTTTAGAACGATGTCCTCCAGGTAAAATAGGAATGGATAAACCTACTTGGTAGAAAGAAAAACGATCGTTGTTATTCTGAATACTTTTAAAGGTTTGACTATTGTAACCGAGTATAATATCTGGTAAGAATTTATTCCTTTCTACATTAGTCTCTCGCTTTTTGATTTCCAATTGCTGCTTTATATAAGCATAAATAGGACTTTGCTCCACTAATTGGGTTCCAATATCCAAGTTGATGTCAATTGGAATCATTACTGAATCTATTAGTACAATATTATCATTGATATTTAGTAATACCTGTAACCGTTTTTTGGCAATTCTCAAATCGGCCTCGTTCTGTTGAAGCTTGTTTTTTACTTGCATTGATTGTGTTGCCGAGGTCACGCTTTCGAGTTTTGTAGATTCGCCAGTTTTATAGCGCATTGAGCTTGATTTATCAAGATTACTGTACAGACTATCTTGACCCTGCAACAATCGTTCATTCTCGATTAAAAACACATATTTCAAATAGGCCGTTTTTACATCCGCAATTAGTTCATGTTCCTCAATGACCTTAAGTTGCTCTCTACTATTGACCTTGGCTTTCGCAAGCTTGAACTGACTGGTATAAACTGTCGGGAAATTGATCCGTTGCGTGACCCCATACATATTATCCTTGATCGTAGGTGTATTAAACTCGCCACTTGAATAAGAAAATTCTGTTTTAGGAATTGTTATTGCACCGTACTTTCCTGTTTCTTCAATATCAATTTCATATTGAGCAATCTTAATGCGGTTATTATTTTGAAGTGCAATTTCAATGGCTTGCTGCAAAGTAATTTCCCGTTCCTGCACCTTATTCATTTCCTGGGCTTGAAGTTGCATCGCAGGAAAGAAAACCCCTCCAATAAAAACTAAAGTGGTAACTATCTTCTTCTTTCTAAACTTGAATTTTTCTTTCCTTTCAGTAAAGAAGATATACAATACAGGAAGTACTATAAGAGTAAGAGCTGTAGCCGAAATTAAACCCCCAATTACGACTGTGGCTAAAGGTCGCTGTACTTCCGCACCTGAGGAGTTTGATAATGCCATAGGCAAGAATCCTAAAGCAGCTACGGTCGCAGTCATTAAAACAGGTCTTAATCTCACACGGGTTCCTTTAAGAACACGCTCATAAATATCTGTAACGCCCTCTTTATCAAGCCTATTAAATTCGGCAATTAGTACAATACCATTTAATACAGCAACTCCAAATAATGCTATAAACCCAACCCCCGCTGAAATACTGAAGGGTAAACCTCTTATGAGCAATGCAAATACACCGCCAATAGCAGATAATGGTATTGCAGTAAAAATAAGTAAACTCTGTTCTACAGAACCGAACGCAAAATATAGAAGTATTAAAATCAGCAATAAAGCTACTGGTAATGCAATCATTAATCGTTGATTGGCTTCTTTCAAATTTTGAAATTGCCCACCATATGTAACATAGTATGCAGGTGGCAAATTAACTTCCGCTCCCATAATTTGCTTAATATCATCAACTATACTTTGGACATCTCTTTCACGGACATTAAACCCTATTGTAATACGTCTTTTGGCATTATCACGTTGAATTTGAACAGGACCGGGCTCAAATGAAACATTGGCTACTTCACTTAGTGGAATTTGTCTTCCAAGTGGAGTGCTGACATATAAATTTTGTACATCAGTAATATCGGTTCGCAGTGATTTGTCTAAACGCACCACTAGATCAAAACGACGTTCACCCTCATAAACTAGACCTGCTGATGACCCTGCAAATGCTGTCTCTATAGCATTATTAATGCTCTCAATATTCATTCCATATTGTGCAATTTTATCACGATTCATTTTAATATTAATCTGAGGTAATCCTGTCACTTCCTCCACATATAGATCCTCAACCCCATCCACCGATTTTATCTTGCCACCCACGGTACTCGCTAGATCAGAAAGTACATTAAGGTCTTCTCCATAAATTTTGATTACCACATCCTGTTTCGCACCTGTCAAAAGTTCATTAAATCGCATTTGTATAGGTTGTTGAAAACTAAAAGTAGCATTGGGAATTACAGATAAGGATTTCTGCATTTTCTCAATCAATCCTTCTCTCCCTTCGGCTTTTTTCCATTCGTTCTTAGGACTAAGAATTACCATCATATCACCAGCTTCGATGGGCATAGGATCCGTTGGAATTTCCCCTGAACCGATCTTATTGACTACTTGTGTTACCTCTTCTGGATACTCATTCAATAAAATAGTCTGTGCTTTTTGAGAAACATCGATCATCTGATCAATGGAACTTCCAACTGGAACTCTAGTTTCTACTGCAAAATCACCTTCATCTAATTGCGGAATAAATTCACCACCCATATTGGCAAATGCTACAAAAGAAATTATGAATAACCCTATCGCTATTGAAACTACCATAAGTTTTTTATGGATAGCGGTTTCAATTACAGGTCTATATAACCTTTGAAAGAAATCCATCATTTTGTCTGAAAAATTTCTTTTGTGTTCGGTCTTTCGCCCCAGTACAAGAGCGGACATCATTGGTACATAGGTAAGGGAAAGAATCAAAGCACCCAAAATAGCGAAGGAAACTGTTTGTGCCATTGGGTTGAACATTTTACCAGCTACTCCACTCAATGCTAAAATCGGAAGATAAACAATGAGTATAATAATTTGCCCAAAAGCGGCAGAATTCATCATTTTGCCCGCCGATCGTTTTACTTCGATGTCCATCTGGACAGAAGATAATTTTTCAACTCCAGCGTACTTCTTTTTACTGGTATGTATCCCGAACATTACAGATTCAACAATGATCACAGCCCCATCTACGATAAGTCCAAAATCTATTGCCCCCAAACTCATGAGGTTTCCTGAAACCCCGAAGAGGTTCATCATTGAAATCGCAAATAGCATTGATAATGGTATAACTGACGCTACAACAAGTCCTCCTCTTAGATTTCCAAGAAACAGTATCAAAACAAAAATCACTATTAAGGCTCCTTCAGTGAGATTTGTTACTACAGTACTTATTGCACGATCAACTAATTTTTTCCGATCGAGATAAGGTTCGATCGTTACTCCTTCGGGTAAAGTTTTCTTTATTTGTTCAATTTTATCTTTGACATTATCAATTACTGCAGAAGAATTAGCGCCTTTGAGCATCATAACAATTCCAGTTACCACTTCGCCCTCACCGTTTCTTGTCGCCGCACCATATCTAACGCCATGGCCAAATTGAACTTTTGCAACATCCCTAATCAAAATTGGTGTGTTGTTTTTAATTTTTATAACAATCTTTTCAAGTTCTTGTAGGTTATTTACCAATCCCTCACTACGGATAAAGAAAGCATTAGGTCCTTTATCTATATAAGCTCCACCTGTGTTTTGATTGTCTTTTTCGAGTGCACTAAAAATCTCTTCAATAGTAATATTCAGACTTAGAAGCTTATCTGGATCAATAGCAATCTCATATTGTTTAACAAAACCTCCAAATCCGCTAACTTCTGCAACGCCAGGTGTTCCTAGCAGTTGTCTTTTAATAATCCAATCTTGGATAGTTCGCAGTTCTGTAGCATCATATTGATCTTCATATCCTTCCTTTGGATGTATTACATATTGATATATTTCACCAAGTCCCGTTGTTACAGGAGCCATTTCTGGTTTTCCGACACCTTCAGGTATATTGCTTGCTGCCGAAGAAAGACGCTCCTGCACTTGTTGGCGTGCCCAATACAGATCTGTATCTTCTTCAAATACTATGGTTACAATGGAGAGTCCAAAGCGAGAAAATGATCGCATATCCTTTATTTCAGGTATGCTTACCATTGTCTGTTCAACTGGAAATGTAACGAGCTGTTCTACTTCTTGTGCAGCAAGAGTAGGTGAAACTGTAATCACCATTACCTGATTGTCCGTAATATCAGGAACAGCATCTATTGGCAACTTTGTAAGAGAATAGACTCCCCAGCCAATAAGGAATAAGGTTAATATTCCGACAACAAGCTTATTGTTAATCGAAAATTGAATAATTTTATCTAGCATATTTAGAGTTTTATCAATAGGTTGAAAAATGAGATGTAAAAAGGATATACCTCTTGCACATTTAATAGAGATGAGATAGTCCTGTAATTGAAATAGTTTTTTAACTATTCAATAATGATAAATAGCTTAAGCTATAGGAGGGGCGCGAAGTGAAAAGGAAAGGTGAACATCTTCGGAATAAATGATGTCCGGAGGTGGTAAATCAAGAAGGCTTAAATTTTCTAATCTAAAAACGAACTCATTATTAGTAATAACACTCGAAAAATTTGAATTCAGCTCAAGATCAACCTTAATTCTATTCGAATGAGATAAAATGCCATTCAAATCAATAGTTGATACTTCATGATCTTTATCTGCAATGCTAGATATATGAGAATTTTCTGATACTTGATCAGAATTAGTGTGAGCATGTAGATTAACATGAACGTCTCCATGATCAAAAATATGACTTAACATAGAATGGAAATGCACCCCATTTCCAAAAAGCACACACAACGTACTTGCAAGAATAAGGGCTTGAGCTGTTAATTTAAACATTCTATGTTTTTTTAGAGAATCCACTCAACAAAGGTAATAGTTCAATTAAGAAATACCAATATCAAATTGAAAAAATAATTAAAAAATACACGGAACTAATTATTTCGAATCAAAATCAAAATTTAGAATTTATATCTCTAACAGTAACAGGTCCAAGCTCAAAACTTGCTTCTTTAGCATAATTCAGCAATTCTTTAGCCTTTTCTTCTTTACCTACCTTCTTCATAATAACACCGGCATGGTATGCAGGTACCGGCTCGTAAGTTTTACCAAGAACTTTATCTTCTAAAATTCTTTGAGCTTCATCCAACTCTCCCTTATGAAATTTTACCCACGCCTGTAAATCATAAGTCATAGGATTTGGCCTGTTTACTATTTCCTTCTGAATTAAAGCTTCCGCAACCTCAAAATCTCCAAATTCTGTTGCAGCAAGTCCTATTAATTCTGCATCATACATTCCGTAATATTTAGAATTTGAAGCTTCCGCATAAAACTTATTCAGATAGTCCGATTTTAACTCATCATTACCTTCGTATTCAGCTATCTCCGCGTACATAAGCAGTGCATCCGGTGATTTTTGATTGTTGTGTACAAAATCTAAAATTTCTTTTGCAAACTTAGTATTTCCATCATGGGCGTAAGCTATATAAGCTATTCCTTTAAGTGAGTGTAAATATGAAGCTCCTGAATTTTCTCTATTAAGTGCCTGCAAAAATACTTTATAAGATTTTGCCACATTTCCTTCATGCCCAAGTCTGTCTCCTAAATTGCTCATTGCCCAAGCTGACAACGACTCACTATAGTCAATTCTCTCCGCACCCTTCTCAAGCGCTGAAATTGATTCTGATGCATTTCCTGAATAATCCTCAAATTGTGATTTTCTGATCAAATAATTGAATGAGACTTTGTTCGTTATTTCATTCTCGAGTATATACTGAGCATGACCAAATTCACCTGTTTCCATACTTGCATCAAAAATAATCATATGGCTTAGTAACTTATCTTCTCCAATTGAAAGAGCTTTCTCGGCATATTCAATAGCTTTTTGAAAATCATGTTTTGTAATTGATAGTTGTGCTAAAGCCTGAAGTACTCCCGCATTTTTTTCGTTATATGATTCGTTCGATTCAAGCAATAACTTTTCTGCTTTTGATAAGTACTCAACATCTTTAGTAATCCCGAACTTACTTTGATACGTCCCTGCAAGCTTCATTTTATATATAGGAGAATTATCTGCTTCTAACTTTTTTTCCCAAAATTCTATGTTATTATTTGTTCCTTCAATACCGCTGGCATTAATCCATTTTTCTTGGTTTAGAAAAGATTCGACATCTGACCTGTCAACAATATTTCTATCAGTTTGTACAGAACAACCAATTATAAGTATTAACAGTGGTAGAATTATTAGTATTTGTTTCTTCATAATTTTTAAGTATTTAAAAAAAGAGCCTCAGATCTGAGAAATGAGGCTCTGTAAATTTAAGGTTTATTTAGCCTTAGAATGGGGCAGCTAAATACGGAAATGTATCCAAGAATGCTTTGTCGTTAGCATCTACATTATCATTTGATAATCCGGGAAATTCAGGGTTTGATAAACCTGCTTCACCACCAAAGATTAAAATTAATTCTACAGTAATAACATCGTCTGCTAGCGCTCTTCCTGTAAGAATATTTTGTCCATCGAAAAATGTAGTTTTACCTGTTAAACTTACATTTAATACATCAGTAGCTAAAAGGCCAATAAATGTATTTCTGTCTTGTCCAAGAGCATTCTCGTCTGTTTCATTAGCATAAGCAGGACTTAAATTCATTAAGTTTGTCTCCATTTCTGCCGCAAAAGCTGCGTTTTGTTGAGATGGAGCAGTTGTGTTAAATGCATTTTTCCTTCCTGATGCAATAAATACTGTGTTTACTGCCGGGCGTCCCATTTGATCTGCTGTTGTAAACTGAGCGTTCTCATCAATAGGGGTTGATGGTCCATCATCACCATTATCATCGCCACAGCCCGTTAAAACTAAGCCTGCAACAAGTAAAAGTGAAAATAATTTTGAAAATTTCATGTCTGTAATTGTTTAAATATTCGTGTTAAAAAATTTGTCTTAGTTAGTACGGTTTCTAGCTTGAACCCAAGTGTTTATCGCATCTACATTTCCTAGAGATGATTTAGGAACTTCTACAACAACACTCATTACATTGGTTCCTGCAAAAGTATCTACGCCTGGATCTCTGAAACTGTTAATGTCATTGCTTTGATCTAGTATTTCATTATATCTGGTAAAGTCCATAAAAAATGGATCATCACGAGGTCCTGCAAAAAGCTTATAGCTTCCGTTAGTTCCAATTGTTGCTGAGCTTCCGTATTCAGTAATATTAGCTTCAACTGAGTTAGTTGCGTTAAATTCAACTCTACCAGTTAAACCTGTACTAGATGGTACAACAGGCCCATAGGCGTATGCTTTACCGTCTGCAAATATTACTTGAATTACCAGATCTTCAATGTTGTCCGCATCATTATCTATATTGAATTGGATCATTGTATTTTCACTGAATTCTGCTGCACCTGTACTACCTTCACCAGTTGCTTCAGGAGTCAATAAACCCTGAACATTTGCTACAAATACCATATTTGAATTGGTAGCCGGGCTTTGGAATGCATAAAAATCAGTGATATCAGCTTGAGTGCCTCTTACTGCAGGTGCATCAATATGATCGGCTGCGAATACGATAATTGATCCTACCAATACTAAACTTAAAATTGAATAGGTTAACTTTTTAAAATTCATAATCTTTTTTGGTTATTATATATGATTGGTTTCACTTATGAATACGAAGTACAGCCGAACGTAGATTGCTTTGAATGGAATTTCTTTTCTTAGATAAGAGTTAATCAGAAGTTAACTACCATTATCATCATATTTTTTGGGCTAAATGCATAAATTTGCTGACTTTGTAATATCTCATCCAAGATGGGTTACCTTTTTTATTATCGTTCTGGTTGTTTTAGCAGTTTTTCCGGCATCTGAGATCAAAACAGACTTCGACCTTGAAAATTTTTATCCAAAATCAGACCCTACCGTTCAATCATATCGCCTTTTAGAGGATGAATTTGGGAGAGATGATAATGTGATTATGGTTGGATTTAAAAATGACTCCCTATTTACTGAGAAAAATCTTCTTGCCTTAAAGTCATTGGTTGATTCAATATCTGAGATAAAGAATGTTTCTGATGTGAGAAGTATTTGGTCGGCTGAGAAAATGGTAAATAATAACGGGACATTAAACTTTGACCGTTTTTTAGAAAAGGATTCCCTTTCTTCTCAGTTAGCCAATATTAAGGAAAGAATTACAACCGATTCATTTGCGGAAGGTTTTCTGATAAACAAAGCCGGTACTACAACTGCATTTTTTTTAGAGATTGATGAAGAGAAAAATACCTACGAAACCAGGAATGCGATTATTGAGGATATGCAAATTATTCTCGATCGCTTTCCGGAAATAGAATTCAAAGTTACCGGAATACCGTATTTCAGAAATCAATATGTAAATATATTAAATGAAGAAGTGATCTTTTATATCTCGTTTTCATCCATTTTGATCATTCTCTTACTTTGGTATTTATATAGAAGTATTTCTGGAATATTTATTCCAATGCTCATCGTATGGTTCACTGTTCTCTTTACTGTTGCTGCAATATCGCTTACCGGTGGCTATCTGGAGATAATGAGCAGCACTATTGCTCCGATTCTTTTATGTGTTGGTGTCGCTGATTCCATACATATGATATCGAAGTTTGATGATGCAGTTCATTCCGGAATGAAAAAAAAGAAAGCCATTTTAGAAATGCTCCTCACTTTAGGAAGTGCGACTTTCTTAACAAGCATTACCACCGCAATAGGTTTTGGAACTTTAATGACTAGCTCTGTTGTGCCGATGAAAAGATTCGGTATTTATACGGCTGTTGGAGTTTTGATAGCTTACACCATAACTATTCTGTTTTTGCCAGCCATCCTGAGGCTTACAAATATCAAAAAAGTGTTTAAAGATAATGGTGGAAAATTATATGGATGGATAGGAAAAAAGCTAACCCGTTTATCCGTTTTTAACAGGAAGTATTTTAGAAGTATTTCTTATGTCTCTCTGATCGTGTGCGCTTTGGTTGCTTTGGGTATTTTTCAACTTCAGGTGAATGGAAGAGTTTTCGATGATGTAAGCCGAGATTCGATTTTGATTCAGGACAGTAATTTCTTTAGTGAAAATTTAGCACCAGCTTTTCCTTTGGAGTTCATCATTGACACTAAAACTTTTGAAGGAATCACAGAGCCTGATCTACTTAAAAAAGTTGATAACCTTCAGAATCACCTGCTCTCCTATCCTGAAATTCAAAGAGCCACTTCTTTTACCACCCTTTTAAAAGAACTTCATCAGGTAATGTCTCCTGAAGAGGCAAAAAATATATCTTTACCTGATGATCCTGATTTAATAGCTCAATACTTGTTGCTTCTGGAAATAACAGATAACAGTGTTCTGGAAAATGTTACAGACTTTGACTACCAAAAATTACGAATTGCTGCACAAACCGAAGATGCAGGTTCTAAAAGAATCAACGAAATCCGGAGTACAGTACAATCGTACATCAGCAAAAACTTTCAGAAAGAAGAAATTACTATCACCGGTTCAACCATCCTTAGCGCTAACCTGGTTGGCAAAATGGTGTATTCTCTGGCTTCAAGCATAGGTTTAGCTTTTGTCTGTATTTCTATTTTGATGGCTTTTCTATTTAAAGACTGGAAAATGGTCATCATTTCTTTAATCCCGAATATTATGCCACTGGTTTTGATTGCAGGAGTAATGGGAATTCTGGGTGTTGATATAAAACCTTCAACAGCAGTGATCTTTACCATTGCTTTTGGAATTGCGGTAGATGATACCATCCACTATCTGGCAAGATTTAGAATAGAATTAAAAAGAGGACTTGGTCTTCAAGAAGCTTTGGAAGTAACGACATTAAAAACCGGACGAGCCATTATAATAACTAGTATGATCTTACTACTTGGTTTCGGAACCTTGATAACCAGCGAATTTACTTCCACAACTTTAATGGGAATACTAGTTTCAGCCACCATATTCTTTGCAGTGATAGCAGACTTAGTGGTTCTTCCGGCGTTATTTTATTGGCTGAAGCCTAATTTGAAAGATATTGTCAGAGATTCAGCTCAGATAAAATAAGATCATGAACTTCATTTACGTCTTTTGAAGCATCAACGGTAACAAATCTTTGTTCAGATTCTGCTAATTCATCAAAACCTTTAATAACATTTTGATAGAATTCTATACCTGATTGCTCCATCCTGTCTTTTTGCATATGAGCTGTTCTTTTAGCAGACTCTTCTAAACTCAATCTCAAATAAAATGTAACATCCGGAGCCAATCCATGAGAAGCTACTTTATTTATTTGATGAACTTGGTCAAGGGGTAAACTCTTTCGTCCATATCCCTGATAGGCAGTAGTAGAATCATAAAACCGATCCAGAATAACTACAACTCCGTCTTTAAGCAAAGGTTTTACTTTTTCAGCTATCAACTGTGACCTTGCAGAGGAGAACAGAAGCAATTCAGTAACGGGATCAATTTCGATTTCCGGATTTAGTAACATCCCTCTTATGAGCTCAGAGATATCAGTGCCTCCGGGTTCACGAAGTACTTTCACTGATTTGCCCGTACTGGAAATGTATTCTTTTAAAAGAGAAATCTGAGTGGATTTCCCGCTTCCGTCTATTCCTTCAAATGTAATTAGCATACTTTGAATCTAAGAAGAATTTTAATCTGAATTATATTCAATTACTTATATTTTCTATTTTAAAGGCAAGCAACGATCAAAATGTTATCTTCAAAAGAAAAATATAACTGGCTAAAAAAACATTGCAGAAAACCTTTTTTGCTTTTGAATTAGAATCCGAAGAAAAAATTGGCCACTTGATATACGAGGAATTAGATATAGATATCCGTTCTTCAATTTCAAGCAACACTCTTAAAGAGTTAGAATTAAAAAAATTAATTACTAAAGAGGTTTCACGAGAATTAAATATTCTTAGAGATCAAACAATTTTTCTAATTGAAAAGAGAATTGAGCCAAAAGAAATTCCAAGCAATAGATACTGGCTAGAAATTTCTTCAAAATTTAAAAAAATCTATGCTGCAATTTCAGATTGATATTATCCAGATTCAAATTTCTAAATTATGGCAACTATACAATAAGAGTACATTAAGCCTAAGTTGAGCATCAATTTCTCTATGGAGAATGGACTTGCAAAAAATGTGGCTGTGAAATGGATAAATTTGGAAAGAAACTCGATTAGAAATCGAAATCATCCATCATTTCAATGGGCTCTTTTGGCATAGCAAGTGCAAGACCTATATAAATCAGAAGACTTGTTCCCCATCCCATAATAAAAACAGCTCCGAATATAAATCGAACTACGGTTGAACTCAGACCAAAATATTTTGCCAATCCACCGCAAACACCGGCAATTTTTTTGTTAGTTCTGGACTTCATCAAACGTTTAGCATGCCGATAGCCAAAGTTGTCGTAATTGTAATTCGATGAACCGGAAGATTTACTTTCAGAATCCAAATTATTATTCAAAGTGCTGGAAGTAAACTGTTCTGAACCATGGATATCGTTCGAATAAATATTTCTCTTCTTTTGCTCTCTCTTTTTCCTTCTGGATTCCTTTTTTGCTTTCTTTTCTTTCTTTCTGTCACCAACCAAAAAACCAAAGCCTACAAGAGTTACTAAAATACCTCCTATTATTGGTAATGCAGCAATCGCCTCCTGAGCAAAACCTGAAAGTCCTTGTCCCATAGGGAAGCCAATCAACTGAAGTAAAAAAGTAAAAGCAATAAATAACATACCTAAACCTGCAAAGGTAGAAAAATTCCAAACTCCTTTTCCCTCTTCTTTGGGCTCTTCTTTTAGGAAGTCCTGCATGGCAGATTGCAATTCAAAGTCTTCAAACTCAAGCGTTGCTGAGCCTGTTTTAGATGCCGGTTTTTTGTGCGTTTCTTGTGTCATAATTTTTTCTCCTGTGCGCTACTACGAGATCAAACCTTCATTGTTACGCTTCACAGTCTTTTTATCGGTAATTAAAATATCTAGTTTTTCATCAAAGTCTTCAACAGGAATTTCGGCGAATAAAAATTCATCGAATAGCAAACCAACCTTTATTGCTTTGCTTGAATGTAGAAAGCGATCGTAAAATCCTTTACCGTAACCAAGCCTGTTAAATGATCGGTCAGCTGCAAGCAAAGGAACGATAACCAAATCAATTTCTGAATCGAAAGCAGTCAAGATCTCAGGTTCAAGTACTCCCCATTTATTTTGTTTAAGTTCTTCAAATGAATTTAGTTTTGAATGATCAAGTGTTCCTGTTTCGAAATTGGTAATTGGTACTATTATGTTCTTAGCAGTTGATAGTGATTCTTTAATAAATGAATGAGTATTTACTTCTTTTCGGGCATTCATTGAAACAAAACAATGAATTGTTTCAGAAGATTGAAACTCCTGCAGTTCCATCAGTTTTTTACCTATTACTGAAGACTTTTCTGACCATACCTTTACAGGAATTCCATTACGAATATCTAAAAGTTGTTTTCTAAAATCAGACTTTTCCTGAGCTACATTCATTACAGTCTGATTATATGATGCTCATTTAATTTAAGGGGTTCATTTTCAAGTTCGGATATCAATTCATCCCATACATCTGTTCCGTATTTATTCATAAAATACATAAAAGAAACCATGCGCTCCTGCAAACCATCATCCGGATAAAGCTGAGCTTTTATTTTTCGGATTCTCTGAAGTTGAGTTTGCTCTTGTTGTTTGATAGATCTGTAAACTCTTCCCTTTAACTTATCCAGCTCTGTTTCAAATCCAGAAATGGTTTTCCCAACTAAACCTTCTAACGATCCATCAATTTCTTTGATCACTTCTGAAGGATCTTTTGAACACTCATTAATACTGGATTTCCACTTTGAAAATAGAGCCTCTAAATCTGTGGACTCAGTTTTCTTAGCGTATTCCTTTTCCAAATCTTCGATCCTTTCGCCATATCTGTGATATTTAAATGGAATCTTCTCTAAGATTCTATCAATCCCTGACTCAATTAGAGATGCACTGAATCTTGGAAATATTATTGGCATCTCAAGATCAAAATGAGGATAAAGCTCCTTCATCTGAGCATAGTAAGCGATCTCTCCGGGACCGGCTACATAGCCTAAAGTTGGTAATAGTTGATCCTGAATTACCGGCCTCAGAAATACATTAGGTGAAAACCTTTCCGGTTTATCCTTAATTAAGCCTACGAGTTCTTCCTGGCTCCATGAATTTTTATCAGCAGACCAATTCCCCTCTGTCTTATCAATTTTTAAACGCTTTCCGGTATCATCTATATAAAAGAGGTTTGAGTGACCCAATACAACTTGTTGATGATACTCTTTAGATATCTCATCGGAAGAATTCTTTAGTGAGGATTTTATCTCAGAGCTCTTGGTAATCGAAGTTGCAAAACTAGGAGCAATAATCTGCTTTATTTCTTTGAAATTACTTCCAACAATCAGAAGTCCGTGCTTACCAAATAATACATCCATCATTTGAGCAAAAGCTTTTCGAAAAGTAACTCCCTCTTTAAAAAAAGAATTGAATTGATTCCAAAGTGTTTCAGAAAAATCTGTATCAAACATTTCTTCTTTCACTTTCTCTTTGAAATCAGCAATGCTAGAGTTGATCTCAATATCAGACACCAACTTTCCATCAGAATTACCCTTGTACTCCAATTTATGAAAATCTTCATTTCCCGGAATGCCAAACCAGGAAATTTCTTCAAAGTCATGATCTTCATCAGCAAGCCAAAAAACAGGAACTACCGGTCTATCTAACTTTTCTTCCCATTCTCGGGCAAGCAAGATCGTAGTGATGGTTTTGTAAATAGTAAATAATGGACCGCCATATATGCCCAACTGCTGCCCAGTAACAATAGCCAGAGAATCTTTTTTGTCCAGTATCTCAATTTGAGAACTTTGATCCAATCCCAGATGCGAATGAAATAATTTCAATGATCGAATAAATTCAGAATGACTCTCAACTTTTTTAACTGCATCTGCTCTTTTTTCTATATCTGTAACGTTAAACGGATTTCCAGAAAAAAAACTCTCAAGTTTCTTGAAGTCGTTTGTATACGTTTTAAAAAGCTTGGAAAATGGTAGTTGATCGAAAGAATAGGTTTCTTTTGTCACTAATTGGCCTTTAATTTTTGAATAATGTCCCTGATTTGGGCTGCTCTTTCATAATCTTCTGCTTCTATAGCTTGTTTCAAATCCTGATTTAATTCCTCAAGCTTTGATAAGCTCTTTTTCGCAGGTTCTTCAATTTCTATGCTAAGAGCATCCTCTAATGTTCTTGGCTCAGGCTCGGTTGAGATACCCGCTTCATTTAAAACCTCATCCGATACATAAATCTCAGAACCAAAACGAACAGCTAAAGCGATGGCATCGCTTGGGCGGGCATCAAGTTTTATTATTTCTCCTTCTCGTTCAAAAACGACTTGAGCATAAAAAGTGCCTTCAGAGAGCTCGTTTATAAAGATATACTGTATCTCCGTATTAAAACTGAGAACAAGATTTTTTAGCAGATCATGTGTCATCGGCCGTGGTGGCTTTATATTTTCAAGCTCTAAAGCTATAGCCTGTGCTTCAAATGAACCGATTATAATCGGTAATCTCCGGTGACCGTTCGCTTCAGACAGGATCAACGCATAAGCCCCACCACTGCTTGGGCTGGTTGATAATCCTAGAATTTCCATCAAAATTTTCTTCAAGAGAATGATCTTTCTTTATTTTTAAACAAATGTACGGTTTTTTCTTTAAGTCTTAAACTCATTTACCTTTGTTAGAGTTTTTCTTTATTTAGATTTATTCTTAATAAAAATTCCTTCTCAAAAAAAGTAAATTTAAGCCTATATTCACGCCCGATTTCATTGACATTGCCAAACATTGAGGCTAACTTTTACCTCATAAATTGTGACTTAATAAAATTATGCTCGACAGTTATTTTCCTATTTTAATTCTTGCAGGTATCGCCATTGTTTTGGCTCTTCTATTAATGACGTTATCGCGTATTCTTGGGCCTTACCGTCCAAACAAGCACAAATTAAATCCCTATGAAAGTGGGATGGATCCGGTTGGTGAAGCCAGAGAAAGATACTCGATCAGCTTCTATTTAGTTGCTATGGAATTTATCGTATTCGATCTCGAAGTGGTTTTTATTTACCCATGGGCTGTTAGATATTTAGATTTAGGATTGGGAACGTTCATTTCGATGATGGTATTTATAACTATACTTCTGGTCGGGCTTTTATATACCTTGAAAAAAGGAACTTTAGACTGGGATCTTAAAACAAATAAAATTTAGAGTTTAATAATGGGAATTGAATCCGCACTTGGTGAAGGGTATTTAACCACCCGCTTAGATAAATTAATAAATTGGGGACGTGCAAATGCTGCATGGCCAATGCCTATGGGCTTAGCTTGCTGTGCTATAGAGATGATGGCATTTGCAGGCCCTAAATATGACGTTTCCCGATTTGGATCTGAAGTATTCCGCTTCTCCCCTCGTCAAAGTGATGTTATGATCGTAGCAGGCTGGACGACCTACAAAATGTCTCATGCTATTAGAAGAATCTGGGATCAGATGCCTGATCCTAAATGGTGTATCGCGATGGGAGCTTGTGCTTCTACCGGTGGAATGCACCGATGCTACGGAGTTGTACAAGGAGTCGATAACTTTCTTCCTGTAGATGCTTACGTATCAGGTTGTCCTCCTCGCCCCGACGCAGTTATTCACGCATTGATGAAAATTCAAGACAAAATTAAAACAGAACATTCCGTTCTTTTAGATACCTAGTCCATGAGTTTAGAATTAAATGAAACATTACAAACTTTAGTAGACGGACTTACAGAGAATTTTTCTGATAAGCTTATCGAAGTATATCAAAGTAGCGGAGATACCTTTATTCGTGTTGAAGCTGACTCAATTGTTGAGATTTCAAAATACATGAAAGAGAAGCAGCATTTTGTATTTCTTTGCGATGTTTTTGGTAACGATCGCTACACTTCTGATGAACGCTTTGAAGTTGTTTACAATTTGATGAACCTTCGTACTCAAACAAGAGTATTTATAAAGGTAAGAATTGAAGAAGAAAATCCTTCTTTAGAATCAGTTTCTTCCGTTTGGAAAGCAGCAGGTTGGAACGAACGGGAAGTGTATGACATGTTCGGAGTGCGTTTTGAGAACCATCCCGATCTGAGAAGAATATTTATGCCGGAAGATTTTGAATATTTCCCAATGAGAAAAGAGTTTCCACTTTTAGGAATTCCCGGATCTCTTGAATTGCCGAATACAACACCAGATACGGAGTAAGGCATATGAAAGTAACAGACATTAATAGTAGAGTAAATCCTCAGTTTCAAGTAAAGCATCAGAGGAGCATTTATAAGAGTCTCGAAGATAAACATACGACTATTGAAGACGTTGATATCGATGACCCTTTAAATGCAAAGATGATTCTGAACATGGGCCCTCAGCACCCTGCAACTCACGGAGTTCTCCGATTGGTATTGCAATTACGTGGTGAGACTATCGAAAAAACGAAATTAGATATTGGTTACCTTCACAGGGGCGTTGAGAAAATTGCTGAGAACAAAACATATCAGGAATTTATGCCATACACGGATCGTATGGATTACCTCTCCCCTTACAGTAACAATGTTGCGCTGTGTTTGGCTGTTGAAAAAATTGCAAACGTTGAAGTTCCCGATCGCGCGCAATACATTAGAATGATTGGTTGTGAACTTGCTCGTATTTCTTCTCACCTACTTTGGTTGGGAACGATGGTAATGGATGCAGGCGCTATCTCCTTCTTTATATGGACTTTCAGAGAGCGTGAAAAGATATATGACATCATGGATCAAATTGCTGGTCACAGATTTACCGTATCTCACTCAAGAATTGGTGGAGTTGCAAATGACTTGACCAGTGATGCTTCAGCTATCATCAAAGAATTCATTACAAAGTTCCCGAAAGAACTTAAAGACTGGCACGGACTTTTAGATAGAAACAGAATCTTCATCGACAGAAACGAAAATGTTGGTGTTCTTGAAACTAAAGATGCATTAGATATTGGAGCAACCGGACCAGTACTTAGAGCTTCCGGTTTTGCCGTTGATCAGCGAATTATTAATCCGTATTCAAAGTATAGTGAGGTAGAATTTGAAGTTCCTACCCGTTTAGAGGGCGATAATCTCGCTAGATATTTTGTGCGTATGGAAGAAATGAAAGAAAGCATCCGTATTATTCAACAATGTTTAGATAAAATGCCGAAAGGATCTATTCGTACTGACAATGCGAAGCAAGCATATCCATCCAAAGATGAAGTTTATTACTCTATGGAAGGTATGATTCACGATTTTATGATGACCGACACCGGAATTTGTCCACCTGCGGGTGCAGAATGTTATCACGCGGTGGAATCCCCTAAAGGCGAGCTTGGATATTATATTCAAAGTGACGGAACCGGACATCCTTGGAGAATTAAAATTAACACTCCTTCATTCAGAAACTTACAGGTACTCGAAAACATTCTCGATGGAGAAATGGTTGCAGATACTGTGGTTATCATTGGTGGAGTTGACCCTGTAATGGGAGAAGCAGATAAATAATGGCGAACAACTACGAATTTACTCCAGAAGATTTAAAAGAGATCGAAACGATCAAAGCAAAATTCCCGGAAGTTATGCCGGCAACGTTGCCGACCCTTTGGGTTGCACAGCGCAGATTTGGTCATGTTGAACCAGACGTTCAACATTTAGTTGCAGAAACTTTAGAACTTCCCGTTTCTCATGTACACGGTGTAGCAACATTCTACACTCAGTACTACAAAGAGAAAATGGGTAAATATGTTCTTGATGTTTGCACTACTACCAGTTGCCAACTTTGTGGCGGATACGATATGCTCCACTACCTAGAAAACAAACTTGGCATTAAAGCCGGAGAAACAACCGAAGATGGCAGATTCAGCATTCAATCAGTTGAGTGCTTGGGTGCCTGTGGTTATGCTCCGATGATGCAGATTACAAATGACGTTTACGTGAACAATCTTACTGAAGAGAAATTAGATGACGTCATTGAAAGCCTGAAAGCAGATAAGATGCCTGAATTTGAATCGGTAGGAATGCCACAACATACTGAAAGGAGTTAAGAATGTCGTTCGATTGGAAATCATATACTCCAGTAATTATTCCGGATATTCCGAATCTACATGAGATTGATGTGTACACCAAAAATGGTGGCTATGACTCTCTTAAAAAGGTTCTATCTGATGATTGGGATCCGGGAAAAGTAGTTAATGAAGTTAAAGCTGCAAATATTCGAGGACGTGGCGGAGCAGGATTTAATGCTGGTTTAAAATGGTCTTTCATGCCAAAACCAGATGGCGGACCAAGGTATTTAGCTTGTAATGGTGACGAATCAGAGCCGGGGACTTTTAAAGACCGAAAGATCTTTGAGTACAATCCTCATCTATTTATTGAAGGAGCTTTAATTGCAGCTTATGCCATGCAATGCACCGCCATTTATGTGTATATCCGTGGGGAATATTATTCCTGGATAAAAATGATGGAGAAAGCACTTAAGGATGCTTACGATAAAGGCCTCATTGGAAAGAATATTCTTGGTTCCGGTTTTGATGTGGAATTTCATGTTACAGGTGGAGCCGGTGCTTACATCTGTGGTGAAGAAACTTCCATGCTTGAATCTTTAGAAGGAAAGCGTGGATATCCTCGAGTAAAACCTCCTTTCCCTGCTCAAAAAGGATTATGGGGTCGCCCAACTACGATCAACAATATTGAAACTCTTGCATGTGTACCGTTAGTAATTAAAAACGGTGCTGACTGGTTTTCAGGAATAGGAGCTGAATCTCATCCGGGACCAGTTCTTTATGGAATTTCTGGCCATGTAAACAAACCTGGAGTGTACGAACTTCCAACAGGAATACCTGTAATGACTTTGATCAATGAAGTTGCCGGTGGAATGAGAAATGGCAAGAAGCTGAAAGGAGTAATTCCCGGTGGTTCTTCTACTCCTATTCTTCGAGGAGATGCTCTTGAAGGCGTTAATATGGATGCAGATTCATTACGAGAAGCAGGTTCAATGATGGGAACTGCAGGAATGATAGTAATGGATGAAGATACCGACATGGTAGAAATGCTTTGGAGAATATCCCACTTCTATCATCATGAATCCTGCGGACAATGTACACCATGTCGTGAAGGAACAGGTTGGTTGGAAAAGATTTTATTGAAGATCAGAAATGGTGAAGGCGAGATCAGAGATCTGGAACTATTGATTGATCTTTGTTCACAAATGGAAGGTCGTACAATTTGTGCACTTGCTGATGCTGCTGCTTGGCCTGTGCGATATACGATTGACAGATTTAGAGACGAATTTGAAGCTCGGTGCAAGAAAAGCACTTACGCTTTAGCGTAATAGAATTTTGATTTATTATTTACGATTGATGATTTAATTTGACAAAAAATGAATTAATAAAAAGAACGAAAGAATTTGCACATAGATGTATTAAACTTGCAACAAGTTTACCAAACACATATTTGGGAAATCACATCAAAGGTCAATTAATTCGATGTGGAACTTCAGTAGCTGCAAATTATCGAGCAGCTTGTGTCGCCCACAGCAAAGCAGCTTTTGTTGCCAAATTGAGTATAGTTATTGAAGAAGCAGATGAATCAGAATTTTGGATGGAATTTATTATAGATGAAAAACTTATTGATATTAAATTGGTTGAACCATTGAAAAAGAAGCTTATGAGCTAGCTTCCATATTTATAAGTTCCAGAAAAACAGCACAACAAAGAAAATAATGAACTTTGATTTACAAACAGGAATGAATCAACAATCATCATTCAAAAGTCAACTATCGTAAGATGCCAGAAATATTTATAGACGGAAAACGGTACGAATTTGAGGGCAAACCTAAATTGCTCCAGTTCATTTTAGATAATGGAAAAGAAGTCCCCTTCTTCTGCTATCATCCTGAAATGAGTGCACCAGCGAATTGTCGCCAGTGTTATGTTAAGGTTGGAACTCCGGTTCAAGACCGTGAAACAGGCGAATACGAGCTAGATGAAAATGGTGAACGCGTAATTCGTTGGTTCCCAAAAATGCAGACTTCCTGCAGCATGGAAATGAGTGACGGAATGGTCGTTCATACTCAGGAAAGTAGTGAAGAAGTCGCTCGAGCTCAAAAAGACACCATGGAGTTGATTCTTATCAACCATCCTCTTGATTGTCCGATTTGTGATCAGGCAGGAGAATGTCCTCTTCAAATTCAGACGTATAAGTACGGGCCAGAAGGTTCTCGTTTTGAAGTAAAGAAAGTTCATAAACCTAAACGTGTAGAACTCGGACCAAGAGTAACTCTGGATGCTGAGCGTTGCATTAACTGTACACGTTGCGTTAGATTTACAGAAGAAATTTCAGGTACGTATCAACTTACAATTGCTTCTCGTGGTGATAAAAATTATCCAATAACTGCTCCGGGAATGGAATTTGATGATGCTTATTCTTTGAATACGGTAGATATTTGCCCTGTGGGAGCACTTACTTCTACTGATTTCAGATTTAAAGCTCGTGTTTGGGAAATGAATCAAACTCCGAGCATTGATATTACAGGAGGAAAAGGAACAAATGTGGATCTCTGGACAAGAGACAACTTGGTATTGCGCCTTACTCCTCGTTTCAACAAAGATGTAAACACGCATTGGATGCCGGATGAAGCTAGAACGGCATACACAAAATTTAATGAAAACCGTATTTCGAGACCGTCCATCAAAGCGGATGCTGACAATCAGATCAAAACCTCTTGGAATAACGCTATTGAAACTTTTGCAGAAAAGCTTGAAGAAGTAAAACCTGCAGATGTTTTAGTATTGGGTTCAGCTCACGCTTCTGTTGAAGAGAATTATTCTTTGATGAAAACTTTCAGTACTTGGGGAGTTAATAATTTCCACTTCTCTCCTGATGTAAAAGAAGGCTTCGGGGATGATTTCCTTCTCACTGACGATCAGGCTCCGAATACAAATGGAGTTAAAGCGCTCGGTTTTGCCGAAACTTCAAACGAAGATCTGAAGTCGGCAATAAAATCAGCTAAAGTTGTAGTGCTGCTAAATGACGAATTGGTAGATCGTGGAGTATTAAGTGCCGATGATCTTAAAAAACCTTTTGTTATTTCACTTGCAACGAATGAGACCGAAACATCAAAAGCAACTGATCTTGTAATTCCAGTTACTTGTATTGCTGAACACGCCGCCAGCTATGTAAATGTTGAAGGAAGAATTCAGCGTTCATTACCGGCAAAAGAAACGAAGTATACCCATCGTAAATTAGATCTCGAGATGTCTGAAGGACGCCTTGATCGTTATGGAACCAATTTCGATAACTGGGTAAATGAAGACAATAAAGTTGATTGTACGCCAACCTGGGAATTGATGAATAATCTGTCAAAGAGATTGGGACTATCCGTTCAATTTGGTACTTCAAGAGAAATTATGGACGAAATTGCTTCTTCAGTATCGAATTTTGAAGGTGTAAGTTTTGAGAAAATGGACGATGAAAATGGAATCCAATTAACCGGAATGAATAAAGAAGAGGTATCTGCATAATGAATCCAGCTATTCTTGAAATCGGACCTTTAGCAATACCTGTCTGGGCAATAGTTCTTGGTGTAGGAATGATCAGTTACTTGAATTCTGCAGCTATCTTAGTGTATGCAGAGCGTAGAATTGCGGCTTTCATTCAAAACCGTGTTGGTCCTAACCGTGTTGGTCCATTTGGTTTATTACAACCTCTCGCTGATGTATTAAAACTTCTTTTAAAAGAAGATGTAACCCCTACTCACGGATATAAAAAGCTACACGCAATTGCGCCAATGATTCCTGTAGTTACAGCTCTTTTGTCTGTTGCAGTGATTCCATTCGGAGCAGGACTTTATGTTACAGATATCAACGCCGCTGTGCTTTATTTGTTAGCTGTAGCTTCTCTTGGAGTTTACGGAGTAACACTTGCCGGTTGGGCATCAAACAGTAAGTATTCTCTTTTAGGTGGATTACGAGCAGCTGCTCAAATGATCAGTTATGAACTTCCAATGGGAATGGCAGTCGCATCTGTAATTTTGATGACAGGTTCTTTAAGCTTAATTGATATTGCTGAATCACAATCTATGTGGTGGAATTTCTTTGTAAATCCATTGGGCGCTGTGATCTTTATAATCTGTGCGTTTGCGGAGTCAAACCGAACTCCTTTTGATCTTGTGGAGGCTGAGCAGGAATTAGTTGGAGGTTTCCATACTGAATACAGCTCAATGAAATTTGGAATGTTCTTTTTAGCGGAATACATGCACGTGTTTATTGGTAGTATTTTAATAACAACCTTCTTCTTTGGAAGTTACCATCTCCCATTTGCTGATCTGTATATCCCTGAGGATATGAATATGTGGTTAAAAGGCATTTTAGATGTATCTGTATTTACTATAAAAGTATGCTTCTGGTGCTTTGTATTTATCTGGGTACGCTGGACAATTCCTCGTTTCAAATACAATCAGGTTATGAAACTGGGTTGGGCAAGATTATTGCCTCTTAGCATAATCAACTTCATGGTAATTGCTACTATCATGTTCTTTACTCACTGATAGTTTAACTAAACACTTTAGCTCTTCGTAGCCCTGATTCTTAATTGAGTCAGGGCTTTTTTGATGACTGATTACGCAGTAAATTGTGATTTCCTTTGATCGCTAGTTCTTTTTCTCTCCTCACTCCTCACTATCGCATCAATTGCCTAGCCTGAACATGTGATATACTTCTTGCTTGCACTTGAATAAATTCTTTCAGGCTTTAAAAAACGAAGTCATAAAATTTAACGGAGATCATCATGAAAAAATCAAACTCAACGCTACTCTTATTAGCCGTTGCATTACTGTTTCAAGCTTGTACAATAACGAACGAAGGTCCTAGGGGTCCAAGAGGTAACGACGGAGCTGACGGAGTGCAAATCTATTCCAGCACAAGCACTATCTTTGCAGACGACTTTGATATTGTAGATGAATTTGTTTCAATCAATGAATTTGAATGGGATCTTTTAGATGAGTCTACAGTAGATGAAGGACTGGTTCTGGGTTACCTTCAGTTTGAAGGAACTACATCATGGCACGCTTTACCATTCAGTACTCCTTTTGAAAACGATCTCGTAAATCTACGGTATGTATTCGATATAAATAGCTTCGATCTTTTACTTGAGGGCGAAGTTGCTGACAACAACGAAGTAAATGAAGATCTTTTTGATGGAGATGTTTTAAGAGTTGTAGCAATACCTCCTTCACAGCGTTTTAAAGGAAAAGGATTGGATTATCGGAATTATAATCAGGTTGCGAAATTCTACGGTCTGGAGAACTAACAACCCATCTAAATAGTAAAAATTTATTTTAAAGGTCGTGCATTTGCACGACCTTTTTAGTTTCTTTCAGGATGAAAAAAGAAAACGGAATTAACCTTTTGCAAAAGTTCTCAAAATTCAATGACCAATGGTCTCCAAAAGTCATTGCAGAGTCAAATAATCAGTTAATCAAACTTGCCAAAATTGAAGGTGAGTTTGTTTGGCATAATCACCCGAATGAAGATGAGGTATTTTTTATTGTGAAAGGGAATCTTTTGATCAAGTTCAGAGATAAAGACGTTCATTTAGAAGAAGGAGAATTATATGTTGTTCCGAAAGGAGAAGACCATTTTCCCATTGCTGAAAAAGAATGCTGGGTAATGTTGATAGAGCCCAAAGGAACCAAGCATACAGGAGATACTGATTTTGATCGATCGGTACAAGAAGAAGATCAAACCAGGATCTAAGTCAATGAGAATCAAGAAAGTTCGAGGTTATAAGCACGTCTTAAAAAATATTAAAGATTGGAGATCCAGGATCATAGATTTGGATCTGGACTATTTTCAATCAAGCCAAAGGGATCATGCAAAGATATGGGTTGCTCCCTATAGTCATCTTTCTGTTGGTAACAGCCGATACCCTCAACCATCTGGTGAAGTAAGAAAACAAATTCTTGAAGGGTTATTAGATAGTTATGACAGTTGGAAACGAACTTTAGATTCTTTAGGAGAACCGTATTATTTAAAAATCTGGCTGTATGATCAACGCTTTTCAATGTCTCAGATAGTTTGTGCAAAAGGTGATTTCCTGGATTTTTATAACGGCACCTTTTATAAACCCGAGGAACAAAAGAATATTGATCCATCCTCTTACGGAGCTCTGTCTGATCGTATAAAACAATTAGATTGGGAATTTGCGTGGGATGAAGAACATTTTAACAATACCTCTGTGGGAGAAATTTGGGAATACGAAACCGAGCAGGATTTCTATAAAACAAGAAAATGGTTCAAAAACCGCCTGAAGAAACCTCATCGTAAACTCGTGAATTCCGATCCTGACAGTGATATCAAAGAATACTATTCCTTCAGGCATGGCACTGTCTGGATTGGTGGTTAATACTTTTAGGAAGACCAAAAAAAAGAACAACGTCTTCCTAGCTGCGCTTCTCCGCAAATTGATACTTAAGTTTTACGCTTTTCATCTATTAACGTATTGTTATAATAACATGATTGCGTCGAATTGTCGCAAAAGAAGATAGATTGTATGATTTTGAATTCATAAAAAACAATTCCGTAAATATCTAATTAACAATGCTTAAAATCTATTTTCTGTATTCTTTTCTAATCTTTAAAAAAAGAATAGTCTTAAAGGAAGGAAGCCGCATCATATTTGCACCAATGTTGAGCTCATAGCAGAATTAACTAAAAAGAACAGATGAAAGTATTAGTAATTGGTGCAGGAAACATGGGGTTAGCTTACGCTAAAGCTCTCGTAAAATCCGAGTACTTAAGTAAGTCAAACCTAATGATCTCTGACACTGATCCCGATAAAACAGAAGAACTTAAAAAAATAAGCCGCTTTGATGTTTACACTGATCTAAAAGATTGTCTGGCTAAAGCAGATATTGTATTTATTGCAGTGAAGCCTTATCACACAGACGGACTTTTTAAGGAATTAAAACCTTTGACAAAAAAAGATCAAGTCATAGTTTCTTTAATGGCTGGTGTGACTATAAAAAGCATTCAAGAAGGTTTGGGAATTGTGAAAGTTGTTAGAGCTATGCCAAATTTACCTGCACAAGTAGGAAAAGGATTGACTTCTTTCACTACCTCAAAAGAAGTATCCCGATTAGAAACCTCCACTGTTCAACAATTATTAAACACTACAGGAAAATCAGTTCATCTCGATTCTGAAAACGATATCGATGCTTCTACCGGTATTTCGGGAAGTGGTCCGGCCTATGTTTTTTACTTTATGCAATCCATGATGGAAGCCGCAAAAAAGATGGGGTTTTCAGATCACGATTCTAAGGTATTGGTGAGTCAAACTTTCGAGGGCGCTGTGGAACTCTTTAATCAGTCAGATTTGACACCTACTAATTGGATGGATAAAGTCGCTTCAAAAGGCGGAACGACAAGAGCTGCTCTTGATTCTATGGACGACAACAATGTTGAAAATCTAATTGAACAAGCTGCCTATGCTGCATTTAACAGAGCGGTTGAACTTGGAAAAGAAGAGTCCAGCTCGTGATGAAGTATAAAAAAAGAGTTGTTATAAAAGTAGGCACCAATGTAATGGTGAATAGAGATAATCGCATCGTTGGTCCTATTTTGAAAAAATTAGTCGATCAAATTGCCCGGTTATATGAAGAAGATATAATTACGGTGTTAATTTCATCCGGTTCTGTAATTGCCGGAAAAGAAGTCTTGGATAACAATGATATTGAGGATCAGACCATCCGCCGACAAGTGTATTCAGCGGTAGGTCAGCCAAGATTGATGCGCCACTACTATAGTATTTTCCATGATTATGGTATGCGATGCGCTCAGGTATTAGCTACGAAACGTGATTTCGACGAAGGAAAACATCGTGAAAATATGATCAATTGCTATGAAGGACTGTTAAGCCAGGGAATTGTTCCTATTGCAAATGAAGACGACGCCGTTTCGCTTTCGATGTCCATGTTTACTGATAATGATGAGCTGGCAAGTTTAGTTGCTGAATTAATTCATGCAGACATGCTAATCTTGTTAACGGATACCGATGGTTTATACGACGGGCATCCGGATGATAAAAGTTCTCGTTTGATTAAATCAGTGAAAACAGATCAAAAAGTAGAACAGTTTATTCAAAGCTCTAACAAGAAAGAAGGTGAAGGTCGCGGTGGAATGAGCTCCAAGCTAAATGTTGCAAAGAAAACAGCCGCAAAAAATATCCCAACCTACATTGCCCATGGAAAGAAAGAAGATAGCATTATTGATATCGTACATGGCAAAGAAGTTGGAACCAGAATCTACCATGAAGAACTTAGTACTTAATTTAAGTCCCAAAATTTAGAAGAAGAGAATGAAGTTATTAACAACAACGAAAAAGAACGACGTATTACAATCAATGATTGAGGAACTCGATAAAAACAGAGTCGCAATTATTGAAGCGAACCAAAAAGACTTACAAGCTTTTAGTGGAGATGACCAGGCATTGTACGATCGGCTGGTTGTAGATGAAGCTAAAGTCGATGATATGATTCGGGCAATAAAAGAAGTGAAAGCACAAGAAGATCCTGTCGGAAATACCATCAGTGAAGACACTTTAGCCAATGGCTTAAACATCACCAACAAAACGGCTCCTTTTGGCACGATCATGATCATTTATGAATCCAGACCTGATGTTACTATTGAAGCCGCTGTTTTAGCTTTTAAAGCCAACAATAAAATACTGTTGAAAGGTGGAAAAGAAGCACATGTAAGTAATGAAGAGTTGGTGAAGTGCTGGCATAGCGCTTTAGAAGCAAATGGATTGGAGAAAGACTGGATTCAGTATTTAAAAATGAATCGACAGGCGACACAGGAGTTTTTAAGAAATCCGGATCAAAAGCTGGATCTGATTGTGCCAAGAGGCGGTGAACGATTGATTAATTTTGTGAAAGAACATGCAACCTGTGCTGTTTTGGTAAGTGGACGAGGAAATAACTTTGCGTATGTAGCTCCGGATGCCGATACCAAAAAGGTAATCCCCGTTATTGTAAATGCAAAAACCGATAAGATATCCGGTTGTAATGCCTTAGATAAAATTCTAATTGATAGTAATCATCCTCAGCTTGAAGAGATTACCGGAAAGATAGAAACCGCATTAGCAGAACATGATATTCAACTATTAGCATCTGATGAGTTAAGTGAGATTCTCGATACCAAAGATACCATCAGTGATGAAAGTGTTTGGCGCGAAGAATTCTTAGCTAAAAAAGCGGCTATGGGAACGGTAGATGGATTAGAAAATGCCGTTGATTTTATTAATACCTATTCCGGTGGACACTCAAATATTATTTTAACAGAAAGCACGGAAGATGCCTCCACTTTTATGGAGCAAATTGACAGTGCTGCGGTGTACCATAATGCTTCTACCCGTTTTACGGATGGCGGACAAATGGGAGTTGGAGCAGAATTAGCTATCAGTACCGATAAATTGCATCACAGAGGTCCCTTGGGATTAAAACAATTGGTCACCAACAAGTACCATGTGTTAGGCAATGGACAAGTAAGAGTATAGAATAAAACAGAACTAATTTAAGCTCCAAGTTAACACGCTTGGAGCTTTTTTT
>Ga0189291_100249_pt1 | contig 31667 bp, 21 predicted proteins | sample UW1redminimetaG_FD_130331 | JGI IMG/M metagenome (GOLD analysis project Ga0189291, IMG submission 130331) | Marine microbial communities from the Costa Rica Dome - UW179B-red mini metaG | ecosystem: Environmental > Aquatic > Marine > Oceanic > Photic zone | place: Costa Rica: the Eastern Pacific... | reverse complement strand
TACCGGTCTGCCGAACCGCGCGCCATGGCGCCGACAGAGCCCATGCCGCGATAGGCCTTGAACGAGCGGCCCTGGTGCAGATAGACCTCGCCCGGGCTTTCATCGGTGCCCGCCAGCAGAGAGCCGACCATGACGGCCGACGCGCCGGCGGCAATCGCCTTGGCAAGGTCGCCGGAATACTTGATGCCGCCGTCGGCGATCACCGGAATGCCGTGCTTCTGGGCTTCCTCGACGGCACTCATGATGGCCGAAAGCTGGGGAACGCCAACACCGGCGACAATGCGCGTGGTGCAGATCGAGCCCGGCCCGATACCAACCTTGACGGCGTCTGCGCCGGCCTCGATGAGCGCTTTGGTGCCCTCGGCAGTCGCCACGTTGCCGGCCATGATGCGCACCGAGTTGGACAGCTTCTTGGCGCGTGTCACCGCATCGAGCACCCGCTGCGAATGGCCATGCGCGGTGTCGATCACCAGGAGGTCGACGCCGGCTGCGATCAGCCGCTCGGCGCGCTCGAACCCGTCTTCGCCGACCGAGGTTGCAGCGGCGGCGCGCAACCGGCCCTGCTCGTCCTTGGAGGCATGCGGGTTAAGCTGCGATTTCTCGATGTCCTTGACCGTGATCAGACCGACGCAACGTCCGTCGCCATCCACCACCACCAGCTTTTCGATGCGGTGGCTGTGCAGCAGACGCTTGGCTTCGGTCTGCTCGACACTTTCCTTGACCGTGACCAGATTCTCATGGGTCATCAGTTCGTGGATCTTCTGGTTCGGATCCGAGGCGAACCGCACATCGCGGTTGGTCAGAATACCCACCAGATGCCCCGGGCCACCGGCTCCACCGCTGCGATCCTCGACAACCGGAATGCCGGAAATGCCATGCGCCTTCATCAGCGCCAGTGCTTCGGACAACGGTGCCTGCGGGCTGATGGTCACCGGGTTGACGACCATGCCGCTTTCAAATTTCTTGACCTGGTGGACCTGCTCTGCCTGCTCTTCCGGCGAGAGATTGCGGTGAATGACGCCGATGCCGCCGGCTTGCGCCATGGCAATGGCGAGCCGGGCCTCGGTTACCGTGTCCATCGCAGATGAAATGATGGGAAGATTGAGGTCGAAATCACGTGCAATGCGTGTTGCGACATTGGTCTGTCCCGGCATCACCTCCGAATGGCCGGGCTGTAACAACACGTCATCGAAAGTCAGCGCTTCAGCGCCGGTAATGGTTTGGATAATGGTTGCCATGAGCAATCCCTTTGTCTGGTCTGTGAAGAGCCCGGAGAAACGGTCCCCCGAGATCATATAGATGAAAGTCCTGCGGATTGCCGTTGGCGGTTACCACGCGTGAGCGTGGTTGGAAAGACGCATTCGAAGATAGCTCCACAATCTCCACCGCCAACTTGCCTCGATGCGCTTATCTCCCGGCATCCATGCAGAAATCGTAGACAACATCGGAATGCCATTTCAATTTGACTTTGAACAACAATTCGACAAGTCTAAGTATTATTTTCTATGTTTGAAACATTGAGCCCCTGTATCGATGAATTCTACGTCACCACAGACCTTTAATTTTTCGGGTCTTCCATACTCCAGCCAATATGAGGACTTGGGTGACGAAGCTCACAAAAAGGGCGCCGTTTCAGTCGGCGCGCCAGCACTGGTATCTCACTTGGGAATGTTCTTCGAGGAAGGCGCAGCGGATCCCGGCGCCCAGACGCCGCTTTCCCGGGGCTCGATTATAAAGAATGCGCGTGCAGTGCTCGATCTGCTTGACAGCCGCAGCCTGGAATCACAGCGACCTGACCGCGACAAGACCGAATTCTTTCCCGATGATAAGGACAAGATCAAGCAGACAGAAAAGATCCTCAGGAACAAGATCGACTGGTCCACCACCGATACCGAGACCGTGTTCTGCAAGATCGACGGCCACATGGCAAAGATCATCGTCGAAGTGCATTCGGATTATTTCACCATCACTACGATCGTGGATTTCTCGAAACGGCCTCCGGAAGACACTCTAGGGCTGAACCATTTCAGGTGTTTCGAATCAAAAAATACTCCGGGCCCACTGGTCGCCTGCGCCGGCGCGTTCGGAGCCTATATGGCTCAAGTGCTCGATCCTGAAAATCCGGCCAAGCTCGAAGCGGCGCTAGAGGCCAAGCAATTCATGCATAACGAGTTCTGGTCAGAGCTATTCAAAATTCTGTTCGGCTCTCTCCCCGAGAAGTTCGACAAATCCGTGCACATTTTCGCCGATTTCCGCGGACTGGTGCTGCAGGCGCGTAAGCAGGTCGAGCTGTTTAACAAAGAAGGTCCAGCCAAACCCTACCGAAAGAGCGCTAAAAAAGTGAATGTTGAATTAGCGCTCGACATCCTCAAGCCAGCGTTCAATCTGGGAGACAAGAATCTTCACATGCGGGAACTGGTCGCTTGCACCATGCTGCGCGAACAAGTGGTCTATATGTCGCCATTGGGCTCATCCGTGGTGGCGGGCAACCGGGAGCCCCAGAAAGGTGTGCACGTACCGGTATTCTATGCCTTGTGCGTGAGCGACATCAATCGCTGGCAGATCGGTCGGCTTATCCACCGCATCAACACGCTGGGCACCCTGCGGCTCCTGGCGCTGCGCGACCTGCAATCGATTCGAATTACCAGCCTGCAAATCCGCAACATCGGACGCAAGCTTGACCAGGTGACGCTAAACGGCAACTCGCATTTCACGGACACAAAGGACATTCACAAACGGCTGACGGCGATAGCCAACGACATCGGCGAAATCGGCAAAGATATTAGCGGCGGGCTTTCCTACAGGGTCTACCGAGCCGCATTCTTCAGCACCACGTTCAAGAGCGTGGTGCAGGATCTTGACGTGCAGCGAATCGAGGGCTGGCAGCCCTATGACGAATTCGTGCGACGTCGGCTCTATTCCGCCTATGATTTCATTGCCCGGGTGGGCGAGCGGATGACACGTCTGCAAAAGCGGCTGCAGACGAAATTTTCCGAAGTGCAGATGCAGAACTTCCAGGCCAACACCGAAAACATTGCAGAGATACAGGACAAGATCCATGATTCGCACAAGATCCAGCACGTGATCGAATTAATCGCCGTGGGCTACTATGGCGGGTATATTCTCTATTATGTTTTAAAGTTTATCGCAAAGAAGACGTCGATCGGGGCTTTAGCCGCGTCATGGTTCGGAGGCACAGTTATTCCCGAAGTCATCAAGGCCTTCAGCCAGGACACGGGGAACTATCTGCTGGGCGCGTGCCTGTTGGTATCACTAACGACAGGTATTGTGTGGTTTGTCCATCGCAGGCGAAAACACGTGCGAAAAGTGGGTTCGCCACCGCGCCCGAGCACGACGGCTGTCGATAAGGGGCAGGAATCCGACAAATCCTACAGGTCGAACTGATAGGTTTCAGGGATGAACCGATAGCCCTCTCCGGCTTTTTCGATGAAGCCCACCGACGGGAACGGCATGTGGTAGCCGACAAATGGCAACCGGTCGGCGGCAATCATGTCGAATACTGCCTTGCGGGTGGCTGCTGCAGCGGCCTTGTCTGTATCGAACACCACTTCCCAGTCAGGACGCTGCAGCGACAGCACGAAATGATTGGCGGTATCGGCGGTCAGCATCAGCTTGCGGCCAGCCGATTCCAGGCCATAGATCATGTGACCCGGCGTGTGGCCGAAGGCGGCCATGCTGGTAATCCCCGAGACCACGGACTCGCCATCACTGATGAAGCTCATCTTGCCAGCCAGCGGAACCACTTTGCCGACCACGTTCTTGTGGCCGTTCTCGGCGCCGGTACCGATCCGATCCTCGGATGACCAGAAATCATACTCGGCCTGTCCAGTGACATAGCGCGCATTGGGGAATGCGGGCGCGCCACCTTCCATCAGGCCACCGATATGGTCGCCATGCAGATGGGTCAGCACAACTACGGTGACCTGCTCCGGCGTGTAGCCGGACGCCTTGAGATTGGCGAGCGTCTGGCCAACGCCCCCCTCGCGGCCACCTTCGCCATTGCCGGTGTCAAACAGGACCAGATCATTCCCGGTATTGACCAGGGTCGGGGCGAAGGTGAACTGCATCTTGTCGACCGGGAGATAGTTGGTGTTCAAAAGCGCGTTCACTTCCTCCTCGGACTTGTTGGTGCCGAAAATCTTCTGTGGCCCGGGCACCAGGCGATGGCCGTCGGACAACACGGTGATTTCGAACTGACCGAGAGAAAAGCGTTTGTATGCAGCAGGTTGAACTGCTGCCACAGGGACTTCGGCCTGGGCTGCGCGGACAAGAATCTGCGGCGCGGCGAGCACACCGGCACCAAGCGTACTTGCCTTGAACAGATCGCGGCGGGACAGGCGCGATGTAAATAACCGCATGGAATCCTCCGTAAACAAAGATGGAACTACTTGGGGGATTTGGCGCAGCAAATCGTTTCTGCAAGCGTTTGTGCCGTGCCCACCGGTGACGGACTGTCCAGCCCCGGTAAACAATCAACAAGAAAGTTCAATCTCGCGCCGCGCAAAAGTAAGCTTTCGCGTTCCACCATATAAATTTAGGGTTGAATTATATTCACAACGCGCGCCATAGGTTATCCAACACCGGAGGCATGTCGTGAAGAAGTTGCTCGTCTTGATTGCCGCATCGATGACCAGCTCATTGTTTCTGTACACCCTTGTCAGCATGGATCAACCCGCCCGGCATCCGGCACTTGGGGCAACAGAACTCCCGCCGCTGATTGCGGTACATGATTTCTATGGCGCGCCCGAAGGCGAACAGGACAACGGAACTGCGACACCGGATCTGGAAATCACGTGGCAAAGCAGAACCTGCCTCGAGCGCGAGAATACCGGGCGCCTGACGCTTCCGCAGACCAAATCCAACCCCGGACCGCTGCCGGCCGTGATCCTGGTAAACGACGGAGGAGCCGTCAATACATGGCCGGACAGCGCCCGCGAAGGCCGGTTTCTCGCCAATCGCGGATATGTGGTGTTGTCGATTGATTGCCCGAGCCTTGCCGAGCCCGATCCAGCCGTCGCAGAGCAAGCCGCCCAACGGTCCGACCGGTGTACCGAAAATACCATTGCCGATGGAGCCAGACGGCTTGTCGATCAAGGAATTGCCGACCCGGCTGCGCTGGCGGTCATCGGCTCAGGGTTTGGCGGCTATGCCGCGTTAAGGACGATGTCGGCTGAACCGGGACTGTTCAAGGCAGCCCTCGTCCACTCCCCGGTCATTGACCCGTCCGTCACCGGCAATGTGCAGGAGGTTGCGGCTCAAACCTGTTCCACTCAGCTCGATATCGACCAAGCCACGGAGACCTATGCCGCCGGTTCTCCGAGCGACCTGCTCAACAGCATCCAGGGTGCCGTTCTGCTTACCCACGGCGAAGCCGGCACCGGTGCCGGAACTGAGCAGACCGAACTCTATTCACGGGACCTGCTGTATGCCGGAAAGGATATCGAGGTCATCTATTTCAGTGCCGAAGAACCCGGCGATTACCGGTGGCAAACCCGCGTGCAGATTGCACGTCTGACAGAAAGTTTTCTCGCCCGCCATCTGGGTGGCCGGAATGGTGGCTATGACTACATCGAGTTTTTGGCGAAGCTGTTTTGAAGGGTGCTCGGAAGCCCTGCCCCACCGGAGCCATGGCCCGGTCTGGTTACAGCCATGGCCGTGGGCTTGCCAATACCTCCCAAACCCAACCGGCGCTTTGCCAGAGCCGGATGGATAGAGCCCCCCGATCCGAAATCAGGCGACACTATCAGAAGCCTTCAACGACGACCTTGCCCTTGGCCGTTCCGCTTTCGATGAGCGCATGGGCCTTGCGCATGTTTTCGGCATTGATCGGGCTTAAGGTGGTATCCAGCGTGGTGCGAATGCGGCCGGCGTCGATTTCAGCTGCCACATAGCTGAGCAATTCATGCTGCTTGATCATGTCGGGCGTCTGGTGCATGGCGCGGGCAAACATGAATTCCCAATGCAGGCTGGCAGCCTTCATCTTCATGCCGGCCATCGGCATTGGCACGTCGGTGTTGTCAATCGAAACAATCCCGCCCTGCGGCCGGATCAATTCAACCGCGGCGTCCCAGTGGCGCATGTCGTTGAAGATGGCGATGTGATCGACATGCTGGAATCCGAGCGCACGGACCTGATCCACCATCGGTTCGCGGTGATTGACCACGTGATCGGCGCCCAGTTCCCGGACCCATTTTATCGTTTCGGGGCGCGATGCGGTGGCGATGACGACCAATCCGGCCGCCTTGGCCAGCTGAATGCCGATTGAGCCAACGCCGCCGGCTGCCCCGATGATGAGAACGGACTGCCCCCTGTCGGCGCCGTCGCGGTCAATGCCGAGCCGGTCGAAAAACGCTTCATAGGCGGTGATCGTGGTCAGCGGCAGCGCCGCAGCCTCGCCAAAACCGAGGCTCTTCGGCTTGAAACCGACAATGCGTTCGTCCACCAGTTGGAATTCCGCGTTGGAACCGGAACGCGTGATGTCACCGGCGTAGTAGACTTCATCACCTGCCTTGAACAGCGTGACATCGGGACCGACAGCCTCGACAACGCCGCTGGCATCCCAGCCGAGAACGCGCGGGGTGTCTTCAACCTGCTGCTTCGGGGCGCGGACCTTGGTGTCGACCGGATTGATCGAGACGGCCTTCACCGCAACCAGCAGGTCCCGGCCCGAAGCTTCGGGCCTGGGCAGATCCACGTCCAGAAACGCATTCGGATCGGTGACGGGAAGGTAGTGGGTAAGAGCAACGGCTTTCATTGGAAAATCTCCTGGTCTGCAGCTATCGGTCAGGCGCGCAAGGAACCTTTCCCCTCACATTCAGGGGATGGCCTGGAACGCGTTCAGTCCGTCTGCGAAGCCGCGTCGGCTTCCTCGCGGCGGCCCTTGAAGCCCTTGGCGAGCACGAACATTTCCACCGATTCCGAGCGCGACGACGGTGGCTTGATGTGGATGACCGATTTGAAATTCCGCTTGAGCAGGGTGAGCAGATCGTTTTCCGTGCCGCCCTGAAAGGTCTTGGCGAGGAAATGCCCGCCCGGCGTCAGCACCTCGATGGCGAAATGCGCCGCCACCTCGCACAGGTGCATCGTCCTGAGGTGGTCGGTGCGCTGGTGGCCCGTGGTGGGAGCAGCCATGTCCGACAGCACCACGTCAGGCGCCCCGCCCAGGGCATCCTTCAGGGCCTGAGGTGCCGCATCATCGAGAAAGTCCATCTGCAGGAACTTGACCCCGGGAATCCCGTCCATCTCGAGAAAATCGATGGCCACCACCTTCGCATCCTCATCGGTGGAATCGGTGACCTGGGCGGAAATCTGCGACCAGCCGCCAGGGGCCGCGCCCAGGTCGATGATCCGCCTCGCCTTGTCGAGAATCTTGTGCTTTTCGTCGATTTCGAGAAGCTTGTAGACCGCACGCGAGCGGTAGCCTTCCTGCTTGGCCTGCTGGACGTAGGGATCGTTGAGATGCCGCTCGATCCAGCGCCGGGACGACGCCTTGAGCTTGCTCTTGCGTTTGACCTTTTGTCCAAGCTTGCGCCCGGTGGGTCCTGATGGAGGACGTGTCATGGTTTTTCCTTCTGGCCCGAGCGCTGGTTCCGGTAGCGGTAGTTTCTGCCACTTCGCCGCCAGGCACCGTCGGACGCCATCATTTCGCTAAGCAATCCCTCGCGCAGTCCCCTGTCGGCCACCCGCATCCGCTCGGATGGCCAGCGTTTGCGGATCGATTGCAGGATCGCGCAGCCGGCAAGCACCAGGTCCGCCCGGTCGGCACCGATGCAGGGGTTGGCCGCGCGGGCCTCGAAATCCCAGGACAGCAGCCTGTCGAGCATGCGATCCACATCCTCATTCGACAGCCAGAGCCCGTCCACCTTGCGCCGGTCGTAGCGCGGCAGGTCGAGATGCAGCCCGGCCAGCGTGGTGACGGTCCCCGACGTGCCCAGCAGGTGAATCCGGCGTTCGCCCAGGCCCGAGAATGCCGGCAATGCCGGAGGCTCGAAATCGGCCAGCATGGTGTCGACTTCCTCAACCATTGCCTGGAACACATCCGGGGTGACCAGGCAGCCGCCGTGGCGTTCGGACAAGGTGACCACGCCAACCGGCAGCGAGGTCCAGGCCTTGATGTGATTGGCCAGACGGTTTGAGCGGTTGTCGGTCAGATCGATCATGGCGATTTCCGAGGAGCCGCCGCCGATATCGAACAGAACCAGACCGTCGGTCTCGCGGCCGACAAGCGACGAGCAGCCGGCGACTGCCAGCCTGGCCTCGGTTTCGCGGGTGACTATTTCAAGCTCCAGGCCGGTTTCGGCCAGAACGCGCTCAAGAAAGGCGGCGCCGTTGCGCGCCGAGCGGCAAGCTTCCGTGGCGATCAGCCGGTGACGCCGCACCGGGCGGTTCTTCAGCTTTCCGGCACAGACCTTCAGCGCTTCGACAGCCCGGTCCATCGCGTCCTGCGACAATTCACCGGTGGCATCGAGGCCTTCTCCCAGCCTGACAATGCGGGAGAAGGCATCGACCACCCGGAACTGGCCAGGCCGCGTTGGCTGGGCGATCAGCAGGCGGCAATTGTTGGTGCCCAGATCAAGAGCCGCATAAAGATCATCGGCCTGCCTGCGTATAGCCGGCGCCGCCCCCGCAGCGGTTTGGGCGGAGCTATTGGATCCCTGGTTGTGAGCTGCGGCGTTGGCCTGGTTTTTTGGCTGGGCCTGGCCCGGCGCCTTTTGAGGTGCCAGCGGGCGCCCCTGGATCTCGCGGCCGGACTTGCGCCGCCTGCGGCGGCCCTTCTTTTCGCCCGGCGCAGGGCTGCTCGCGGCAACCGGCGGCTCGGCTGCAGATGTGTCGGCAGTGTTCTTGGTCTCGACCTTGCGCGCGGATTTCCGCCGCCGCCGTCGGCGCCGTCCGGACGGCTCCGGGCCGCCCTCTTTTGTGGTGGATGCACTGGCTGAAGCCCGCTCCGATGGCGTTCCATCAGAAGACGTGCTTGGAATCACGGATTTCCCGTGTTCCTGTTTCCCGCCATCTGTCGCTGCCGTCGCGGCGCGTTCAGTTGGCTTTTCACCCGCCAGTGATGCACCCGCGTTTGGCGTTACGCCATCCCGAAGGTCTTTCACGGTCTGTCCTGTCATGCGCGGCGAGCCAGTCTGCCCGCACCGCGCTTCACGGTTTGTCGTTGGTTAAAGATTAGCAAAGCGGCGGACAGAACGCAAAACTCTTTTTGTACCGGTTTCAACCAAAGCCCGGCATGAGCGCAAGGGCGCATCATCGGGATCTGCAATGAGATGGCAAAAACTGTACATTACGGGTTTGCATCCGCGCGGTTTATTGGTTATAAGCCGCCGCGCTGCTCCGGAAATTCCGGTGCGCCCATGCTGGGGAATAGGTTAACGGTAGACCCACGGACTCTGACTCCGTTAGTCCTGGTTCGAATCCAGGTTCCCCAGCCAATTTTTTTCAATGCTTTATCGATGCCTTGGAATTCTTACGCACGCACTAGGCACGCGAATTCGATTGTTCGAACCTGTTGGCTCGCACATTGATATCCTCTGGCGAGGCGACATCCCGAGCCAACGGCCGACGCTCGAAGGTTCGTGACCTTGCCCCCAGGTTTTATCCAGTGTTGAGTTCGTTTCCGACGTTGATTGAAGTGCACCCCGATTTTGGGCCAACGGGAACTGGAATTTTCCGGGGTTAGGGCTCATTCCGGCAGCAGGGTAAGATGTATTCGACTGCATCGAGATGTTCTACAATCATAACCCGAAGCATGTAGGGAACGGTATGCTGTCAGCCGTCGAGTTGGGATGCCGCCACGGGGAGAGGGGCGTTGGTTTCAGGGACACCAACCCATGCCGATACAACTGTGCCATACCAGCGCAAGGACTGGAGGCACCTTCCCTATTCGCCCGGCCTGAAATGCCTTCAGGCGTTAAGCCTCTCCGGCAAAACGGCCAGCGGAGCTGGCTTTACACGATCCGACGCCTATCTGCGTTGCATGGGCGAACTGGCCGAGATAGCTGCGCTCGAAGCTCATCCGCCACCGGACTGTTTGGTTAGATCCCCTGTGCCTTCTTGGCAGGGTATAGCCGCAGACGAGGACGCAACGGTCGCGCGCGGCCGCGCACTTTGCGAGGCTCTTGAGCGGGCGGCCACGGATCTTTGGTGGCAGGGAAGATGCCCCGCAGTCGAGATTGACATGAAGCACGGCGACGGCGGGTTGCTTGCGCAAGATCTGTATTCCTTGCGCGGTCCGGCGGGAGTTGAGCGTGAAACCGTGCTGTTTGCCTTGCCCCATTTCCCCATGCTGCATGTATCCTTGGCCATCAGCTCTTCCAAATCAGATTCCCGCATCGTGTTCGGCTTTGGGGCGCAGGCCTGCGCCTATGCGTCAGCGCGGTCCGCACTGCTTGAAATGGCCATGATGGAACTCAACCTGACGGACATCCTGTCTGGTTCAGGGCAAGCCGACCGGTTAACGCGGCTTTCCGGCGATTTTCGCGCAAGGCAGCGGGTCCTGTTTGAAGCCGGAGTTCAGCAAGTACGACGTGACGGTGCGCCTTCGCTGGAAAGCTTCGCCGAGACCGAAAGGAAACTCGGATCAATCGGTGTTTCTGTTGACTATCAGAACCTTCCCATACCCAACTCCAAGCTTTCGGTTTGGCGCGCAGTGCTGGTGGGTAGCAATGGGCTGGGTACGCCAACGCCAAAAGATCAACGGCCGCTTTTATAGAGCTTGAGAAGAATAGCCACGCGACAGCGGATCACACAGGATTCACAGTCTGCCTATGAATATCACTCAGAGGAGACAGCAATGAGCACCGGCAAGCACTCAGAAAACATTGGCATTCAGGGTAGCGACGCAAGCATTGTCGGACATGGTGCATGTCCGAGAAGCTTTCTCGAGAAAGCGATACTCCCAGGAAACACGAACATCCCGACGGGCGATATTCCCACCTGCAATCGTGCCGGCACCAGCAAACTGGCCGCCAAAGAATGGCGCGCGAAGTGCATGTCGAAGGCGTCAATTCCTTCCGGCTACACCTATCTTGCTCAGTTGATGGGGCATGATCTGGGCAACAACGTACCGTTATCCGCAGTCCCCTGCATCACACCGAACCAGAGGTCGGAGGCCGAAACATACGGCACCTACAACCTGAACGAAAATCCGCTCTCGCTTGAAACGATTTACGCCAAAGGCGCGCTTGGGACGCCTCATCTCTATGAACCCAAACGGCTTATGTTCCGCATCGCGCCAGGAAGGAAGCTTTCGGATAAAATGGAACTTCCCACCGAATCCGGAACGAATGACCAAAATATCAGGGAGCAACGGCTTCTTGCGGACCAGCGCAACCTGGACACTGTCATGCTGCACCAGCTGGCAGTGGTCTGGATGCAGTTTCACAACCTTGTTGCGCGGACCTTTATCGCCCAGGACTACCCCAACGAAAGAAATCTCAGCAGAGAATACTATTTTGGAATTTTCGCCAAGGCACGGGCTATAGTCCTGCACACTTGGCATACCATTATCTTTGAAGACTTGTTGCCGGTTTTCTGCCATCCCAAGGCACTGGCTCTGAGCGAATGCGTTCTGGAAAGCACTCATCTGCTCAGCGATGTTGATGCGCTCCACGGCATCATGCGGGCGTTTCATGCTTTACCACTGGCTGAATACGAACTCGAAGAAGAGCAAAGACACTCGTTGATGGATATTCAGAATCCCGCAAACGAGACAAAGTGGATAATCAACTGGAGCTTTTTCTTCGGCTCCAATGCGATCAACAAGACAGCACTGAGCGCCAGCTATTCGCCTCATCTGATTGGCATATCCGGCAATGCCATTGCTCTGGCGGATCTTTCCTCCGCTAGGAAAATGGGGGCCTTGAGTGGCTTTAGTGACCCTATCAAAATCGCGCGGAAGCGCCTTCCCCCGGCCCTTCGGAACGATCTTTCCGCCCGCCATCTGGCCAGTTTGCTCAACAAGGCCGCAGGCGCAGGACCGAAAGGCATTGTCACCGAAGCGGAAATATCCCGAATCCCGCTCTTCTTGTTGTTGATGATAGAAGCGCAATTCTACGGCGAGAACGGAGGCTTCGGCCCCTTCGGTTCGGTATTGCTGCGGCGCTATCTTCTGCACACGAAAAACAAGATCAATTACATCGCGCCCAGACGCTCCCTGCCGGGAGACTGGCCACAACCCAAGACCATGCTTGACGTCATAAACATCGTTCAAACCTACGGGAACAAGGGGAATTGAAATGGCAAGCGTAGACTACATCATCGTCGGCCGGGATGTCGGCCAAGCCCGCTACCACAAGGTTGGCGGCAGCTATCTTGAAGCCAGCACCAATCCCGGCGGCACACCCATGGACGTGATTCACATCGGCAGGCTGATTGCTGGAATGTCCGAACGCGTAGGTTCCGACCGCAAGGCCAGCAATGACGAAATAGAACAGATCAAGCGTTGTTTGACGGTTGAGACCATTCCCCCTAACCAGTTCACGTTGGATCAGAAAGAGGCCATCCTCCAGAAGACCTCGGTTGAAGTGCTATTTGAGGACCGCCAATTGGGTGCAGTCCAAACCGATGACACCAACACGCGTTATCTGGTGATCCCGGCCGATGGCACGATCCAGACGGCTCTTGACAAACTTGCCATGCCCTCGGCCGGCAACGCATTTGAGCCGCCCTTGACCTATCCCATTGATGAAAAACTGATGCTCGGTTTTCTGACGAACAAGGTCATCGAGATGGTGGTCAACGTCGAAAAACCCCTCAACCTGGATAATATGGACTGGACTGGCATCAAGAAACACATCGCTGATCTGCTTGAAAACAGGCTGGACAAGATATCTCAGGACGCCAAGGTGGACCAACTGACAGCCTATCATCGTGCAGTCGGAATTTACGCCACCAATATGTGCCGTTGACGGTATAGCCTTCCACAGGCTCAGGAAGCGGGGACATTTGTTGCTTCTGTCCCGCCTCCTGTCCGCCGCTGTTTCGGAAACCGGCACACAAGCTACGTAACATCTTCAGCAGCCGCCAAGATTGCCGATTTCAATTCGTCTCTTACCATTTCGCTGCGAAGGGGAAACGAAGAGACGAACCAGTCGATGACTTCGTGGCACGAAGGCTCCGTGTCAAGCGCCCACTGCCCTTCGATGAAGCGATGATAATCCATCAGACGCATCCGCGCTTCCCCCATTTTTCCAAGCTGGACAAGGCAGGCCGTGTGCCAACCACCGACAGTCGCCATAATGTCTCCTGCGCGTTCGCATTGCTTTGCCGCCTGTTCAAAATTGCCACATAGATAGTTTACGGCGGCCAGGTAGATCAGATGAAACGGTTCCAACGCGTCCGGCGCATTGACGATCCTCTTCGCCAGTGCTTCAGCTTCTTCAAGGCGATGGGAGAAAGCATACCCGAGAGCGCAAGATGCCAGGGTCAGGCTATTGGACTTGTTCAGCTCCAGAGCCTGTTCGAAATGGAATTCGGCCAGATCAAACTCGGATTTGTGACAGTAGCACCACGCGAGGACACGGTGGGCTCGTGTATCAAGTGGATCAAGATTGATGGCCTCCAGGGCATGATGCAATGCCCGTTGCTTCTGTTCCTCGGTATGTCGCGTGCCGGGACGCAGGATGTGGCGCACATTCAACGCACCCGCCAGTTCGGCATGAGCTGGCCCAAAGCGCGGCGCCTCAATGGTGATCTCGCTCAGCATCTCAATCGCTCGCCCTTCGGTTTCAGGCGACCACATGTCAATCAGGATTTGGCTCTGCAGCCAACGATCATAGACCGCCGCGGCGTTGGACACGCCCGGTCCGGGCTGAACTGCCAGCGAAAGGGCACGGGATATTTGCGCCAGTTGCGCCCGCGCTTTCTCATCCCACTGTTTCGCAGGCGCGTGAATGATTTCGGACCAAATCAACTTGTTGGCAGACGGAGCCGAAACCTCGATAGCCAGGCTATTGTCTTGATGGTCGGGAAGCAGTGTGATCGCTATCTTGAGATCCGGTTCAGCGGTCTCGTTGTGATCAGCCACATTCCACTCGCGGAACCTTGAAAGACGCATCCGCAAGTCATGATAGAGAACCGTCAACAGGCTTTCATCCGTCGCAGCCAAGGTGCTCGTTTCGGTTTTCACGAGTGCGATCTTGGGTCTTTTCAGGCGAGATGAGGTTGATCTGGCATGCTCGGCCGTTTCGACATAGGGGCCGGCCTTGATCGCAGCCACAAGGGACATTGTTTCAGGCTCGGGTTCCTGGTCCAACTCTGTGTCCAGGTAAGCATACAGGGTATTGTACGTTTCGATTGCCCGGTTTGCAGAATTGGCGATCCATTCATGGCGCATCAGATAACGCACCGCAATTTCATTGGAGGGTTCGATCGACGTCGCCAACCTGGCAGCGCGCAGGGCTAGCTCTGGGCTTTCTTCTTCCTCAAAGATTTGCTCCAGAGCGTTGGCTATTTCCTGAACGGCTTGATTTTTCTTGATGGCAAGCCAGCTGTCAAAGGATTCGCTCAGCCCGTTCATAAGATCAAATTCCTGAACGTACCTTAGAACCGTATCGACAGTGTCGTCTGGCCATGAATGAGATGAAATCATGTCCGTTACACACATGTCGAGGGGGCTGTCATCCTCGCACCGCAATCCCAAATATCCCCGCGTTGTTACCAGGGACGTCTCAGTCACTTGGGGCAACAGTTCGCGTATCTGGCGGATTGCCTGGCGCAGGGAAGCCATCGCTTTTTTGTGCGGATAATCTTGCCAGAAAATATCCGCAATCTTCTCGCTGCGGTGATCAAAGCCTGAAAAATGATGCAAGTAAAACAGTAGTGCACGAGCTTTGCGAAAACGCATGCTTCCGATCAAGTTCATATGTTCGTGTGTATTTTTCACACCTTGCCACGTCCCCCAATAAAATCCTCACTTTATAAGTGTCACGGACTTGCCGAATTGGCAAACTGGGGAAGTCTTCACCACACCAGATTTGCAGGAGCCTCCACCCCTACAGTCGGAAAGGGAAGACAGGCGAAGCAGGAGGACGGAAACTCCGTTCGGAACCGGAAAACCTGACGCCAAACCAATCGATTGCAGGCACCATGAGCCGAGATGCATTCTGCCATTCGCAGCCACGGCATCAGCCTTTAAAGAATGCAACAAGGCCCCGGCCTAGCGCTGGAGGACGCTTGAGCCGGGGCCTGCTCCGGGAGGGATTGTTGTGAACATGACACTCAGCATTAGAGTGAAAAGATACGCGGCACGGTTCTCCCTTGTTGTGGCTGGAGTAATCGACCAGGTGCCGGAATGCTCAGAATTCCATTCCGAGAAGGCCGGCCATTTCACGGGTCCATGAGCCCGACGCATAGCCGAGACGATCCATCTGAAGCGTCGCCAGTGCCTTGCGTGTGACCGCACCGAAGTTGCCGTCGCTCGCGACACCAAGTTGTTCTTGCAACCGCTGCACTCGGTCTCCTTGCGATCCATGCCGCAGGCATGTGAGTGCATCCGGATCGTTGACCGCAGTTACCGCCAAACTTGCCAATTCGTGCCCGGATACCAGCAAGTTGTCGTAACGAACGCCACGATTCCGACCGTCGAAACCGGCTTTCCGACGGAACGCTGCCCATTCTCCCGACGCGCTTGTGTAGGGCTGGTCGGGTTTTTGGCTGCCCCGTACAGTCAGACAACCGAGCGAGGAGAAACTCGATGTCAGGAACGCCGGATGGATGTTGTCCGCCGGCACCGTTTCGTCCCAGAAATCGGCCGTCCCGTAGACGAGATCATTGCGGGTGCGCAGCACGGTCGCCTTCCCGGCATTGGCTGGTTCGGGGCCATCACCCAACCGCAAGACATACTCCACGGGTCCAAGCTTCACTGAATAGTGGGTTCCGACGCAATGCTCATAAAGGCCGCTCGGCAGCAGGTTGCATAGACGAGTTTTATGCCCGAAATTGAATCTGTTGTAGTAACCGAGCATCCCGGTCCGACGTGGCACTGTAGAGCCCAGATAGAGCGATATGCGGTCCGACTGGGTGTCGAAGACACCGATCAGACAACGATAATTCTCGTGATCCGGGCTCACCGCACGCAGGGATACTGCGCGGACATCCTCGACCGACGAGACATCGCCAACAAATTGGCATCCGCGAAGCGAGATAATCAGCTTGCCATGCGCCCCCTGATAGGGGTGATAGGCACCAGCAGATATCGCGGCGCGGATCAGGCCGGCGTCCAGTTCGAAGGCGTCATCCGCCGTCTCAGCAGGCAGATGCCATTGATCCGGCTGATTTCGCGTGGAGGCAACCCAGCGTGCATCTGATGCAGCCAAGTGCGGCATCGCTGCCTCAAGGACAGGACCGGACACCTGCTCCACATCTCCTTCCCGGTCGATGTCTTCCGCATAGTCCCCTGCCTCGTCCCCGACAGCCACGGAGCCTTCGGCAAGCCAGGTGCTCTCATTGGCTTTCAGATCCAGGCCAAGACTGAAAAGGTTGGCCTCGTCGTCGCGCCGGCGCAAAAGGCCACCCTGCCCCGTGTTGGCCCACAGCCGTTTCATCGAGCGGATCTGATCCGGAATGGCAGCGAAATCCATCGCTTGCATCGCGGCCAGGATCGCCCGCATCTCATGGTACCGGTCACCCGACTTTCGGAACGAGGCGCCTCTGTTGAAAACAAGGCTGACGAGCGCGCTGACACAATGCGGATGAAGCGCATCCAGAGCGGGTCTGGGGAGATTTCGATAGGTTAACGCCACATACTCGGGCAGCGTATGCTTGTCGAACACCTCGCCCGCGGTTTCGAGGGGGATCTTGATATCGCCCATCGATGCCGCCAATCCCTGCGCCGCAGCCCCCCGAACCCCGATGGCCTTGGAGAGACGGACCAGATCGGCTTGCTTGAGATGCGGACTCCAGTCACTCTTGAACTGTGCAAGGCTGCGATAGCCAAGGTCATAGCCGACGCCGATCGTCACACCGGACTGGCCTCGAGGCCAGGTCGGTGCCTGTTTCAAGACATTGTTGTAGTAGCCGGGACCTCCGGTCTCGTGTTCCAATATCAAGCCGTATCCGGCATCCGACAGAACCGACCTTGCCTGGTGCGACGTCCATTCACTGGCAGCCTCGTAGAGACCCGGATCGTCAAGGCGGCAATCAGCCATGCCCTGCGATTCACGGACAGGATGCCCAGAAGATATCCAACCGCCGCCCTCCAGCGGCCGCACCTCCCGGCTTCCGCCCGCAGCTCCGTCAGGCCCCGAATGCAGGCCAGTCTGAATCCGGCGCCAGCATTCCCTGGCGTCACGGTCGCCTGCATCCGCGGCCTTCTCCACATGGTCGCATATCGAGCTGATACGCACACCCCGATTGGCGATATAGTTGTCCGGATTTTCCGGATCCGGAACCGTACGATGATGAAGCGCCGCGAGTTGCCATTCCTCGTTGTGCACCGGTGCGCCCGAAGATCCGGGCTCGGTGTCGGTCACGTAATAAAGGAACGCCCCCTCGTGTCCGATCACCACATTTTCCCGCAGCGCCACCTTCTTGTAGTCGCCGTTGGGATGCTGAATGATGTTCACATACTCCATCTTCAGCGCCTTGCCGGACCTCGGCAGCATAGGGATGTGCCCAAATGACTTCAGGTCCGCTTCACCATCAACCGAAACCGGCTCGACTCCGACCAGACTGAAATCGAGCCCCTTCGAGGTGAAATAGGGATCACCGGTCAACCGGAAGAAGACCGAACGGCGAGGCTCGCCCTGCACATCGAGTTCGTAGTTGAAAGCCACCATGCTTGCGCCAGCGACCCGGCGATCTTCCAGAACATGGTTGTTGGTGAGGAGCAAACCCGGCCCGACGAGGAACCCGGTTCCCGAGCCGGTCACGCTACCTTCAGGGAGGCGGATGAACACTTTTCCAACGGATGCACCGACGAGAGCTCCACGCGACAACACGTAGAACTGATCGAGATTGTTCTTGCCGATCGTCCGTTCATCGTATCCGCGGCTGCCATATAAAAGGTACTCATTTCGCGCTTCGCGCCGCTCCTTGCTTTCCGGCTGATTGAGGTTGGCAAGAAGCTTTTCAATATGGACAAGCGATTCACGATACTCGGCATCATTGGCCAGTTCGCGCTTCAGGATCTCCCTCAGACGCTCCTTTTCGTTTCGGCGCTTTTCCCGCTCATTATCCAGACGCTGGCTGAGATACGGTGTCGGTGAGGTGGGCGGCAACTCGCTGAAACCATTTTTCAAGACACGCCCCAGAAGTGGGTTCAATGCCTCCGTCAGCCGGGCTTCCATACTGGTATTCGACGCGGCAGCGCCGACACCCGCACCAGCGGCTGCGAACTGCCGGCTGATTTCCATTGCAGCCCGTTCGAAGCCAGCGTTTTTCGGATGTATTTCATCGTACCAGCTCTGGGCACCCCTATCGACCTTGCCGAGCAGATTTACATGTGTAACCGATCCGGAAAAACGGCCGGCCAGATCCTCCATCGCCATATTGAAGCGATCGAGGATTATTTTCACGATATCCCGGCCGATGTCGAACGGGATGCCCTTGCTTTCGAGCGGTTGACCGATCCATTGTCCTCCCTCGCGAGGGTGAATATAGTCATAGCCGTGCGTGACGATCCGCAGTGACGGCTTGATCGCCAGCGCAGCGCGAAAGATTTCGTCGAATTTGGAACCGACACGCGACAGGATTCGCGCCAAGCGGTCGGAATCGAGCAGGTCATGAGCCATCGTGCCAGGACGATAGTCTCTGAGCAGGTTGATGAATGCGCCCTTCCCCAGCACATCATTGCCCCCTGCCGAAAGAATGAAAATATCAGGGTCGCGCTCCGCGATGGCCTGCTTGTACTCGGCCATCCCGGCCATCTCTTCCAACGTGTCACCCGCACCGCTGAGCGAGAAGACCGCATGCTCCCGCGAAACGACATCGATGATGTCATCAAGCATAACCGGATACTGGTACCAGCTATCCCCTTCGTCCAGGATCCGCAGGCCGCTGTAGCCACCAGCGATCTTGAGTTGGTAACGCGCATTGCGCAGCTTTCGCGCCATTGCGTTGGCGAGATCAAGAAGGGCTCCTTCGCGCTCGGATTCCAATGCACTTAGCTTATCTGGCCGGACACGAACCGGGGTCGAGAAAGCGTCGCGGCGCTCCTCTTCGGGCGCCCTTTCTACCGATTGACGTAACAGTTCCTCGGCTTCTTCGAGCTTTCCTGCCTCCAAAAGCCGGTCAAAACGCACCTGCAGATCCACCTTTGCCATTGCCATTCCTCCTTTGTTGCCGGTGGTGCAGCGTGTCCAGATCAGTACACGGTGTCCCAACCGAGTTCGTGCAGGCAGAATGGCATTGGCAGCGTGATTCCCGTGTGAAGCGCAAAACCGACCGGCAAAGCCGGCGGCTGTCGCGGGTATCATCGAAAAGGTGAGAACAACAAAAACGCCGGGCACTCATCTCGTGCCCGGCGTCTTGGTGACAAGGTTCGTTCGGGTATTGATCAGCCGCCGACTTCGCCGGAGATGATCTCGCCGAAGTTGACCCAGCGCTCTCCGTTGAACTTCATCAGCTGCATCTCTTCGATCGGAAAGTAGTCGGTTTCCGAGGTGTTCATGGTCATGCCGGGCAGCAGCAGCGGCAGCGAAACGTCCTTCATGCTGGCGGCCTGCTTGAGCACGTTCTCCCGGGTCAGGTCGTCTCCGGCCTGGGTTAGGATGTGAACCATCGCCTGGGCCACCGAGTAGCCGTAGATGGTGAAGCTCGATTTCTTGTCGCCGTCCGGATAGTACTTGTCCATGAAGGCGTTCCAGTCCTTGGCGCCCTGGTCATCGGCCCATTGCGGGTCCTGCATGTCCTTGAGATAGGCGGTGGAAATCAGCCCGGTCGAGGCTTCCAGGCCGGCAGGCGTGAGAACGGCGCCGACCGAGTTGGAGACGTTGGCGACGATCTGGGTCGCTTCCCAGCCGATTTCATGGGCTTTCTTGATGCCCTGGGCGGCGAATTTCGGCGTGGCGATGTTGATGAAGACATCGGCGCCCGAGGCCTTGAGCTTGACCACCTGCGAATCCACCACCGGCTCGGCCACCTCGTAGGATGCCTCGGCAACGATCATGCCGGCCTTGTCGCCGAGACCGGCCTTGAGCCCATTGAGCACGTCCTTGCCGAAATCGTCGTTCTGGAACATCACGCCGATCTTGGCGTCGGGCATCTCGCTGGCGATCCAGCGGCCGTAGATGATGCCTTCGCTCTGGTAGTTGGGCTGCCAGCCCATGGTCCAGGGGAAGTTGCCGGGATCGCCGAACTTGGTGGCGCCGGTGGCCACCAGAAGCTGCGGCACCTTCTTCATGTTCATGTATTTCTCGATCGCCGAGTTGGACGGCGTGCCGAGTGACTGGAAGATCAGCAGGACCTCGTCGCTTTCAACCAGCTTGCGCGCCTGCTCCACCGCTTTTGGCGGCGAGTAGCCATCATCGTAAGAGACGAAAGTGAGTTTGCGTCCGTTGACGCCGCCATCCTCGTTGACCTTGTCGAAATAGGCCGAGATGGTCTTGGCGATGGTCGAATAGGCCGATGCCGGACCACTGTACGGCGCAATGTTGCCGACCTTGATCTCGGTGTCGGTGACGCCAGGCATGTCGGCCGCCTGGGCTGTCGCGGAAAGTGTCAGCCCGGCGGACAGAACCAGCCCCGCGCCCACATATTTGAGCATGTTACGTCTGTTGTGCATGATTTCCTCCCATAACGGTTGCACTACCGATTCAAACTGCGCTTGCTCAGGGCCGTCAGTGCGGCCTTCAACAGGCCACCGAGGCCGGTTGGTATCGCATACATCATCAGGATCATGATGACGCCGTAGACGGCACCCGACAGACCCTTGGAGAATTCCTCGGCGATGTTCGGCACGAACATGATGAATGCACCGCCGAACAGGGCGCCCGGAAGCCAGCCGACGCCACCGACCACCAGCCCAACGACGAGCGCCACCGACAGCGTGAATGTAAAGGAATCAGGGGAAATGAACTGGACCACGATGGCGCCGAGCGCACCGGCAACCCCGGTGTAAAGCGCGCTGACGCCAAAGGCCAACGACTTGTAGAGCGCCGTGTTGACGCCCATCGAGCGCGCGGCGATCGGATTGTCCCGAATTGCCATCAAGGCCCGGCCGGTGCGGCTGCCAACCAGATTGCGGGCGCAGACATAGGCCAGCAATCCGACCACAAGGGTCAGGAAATAGAGCCACTGGTCGGGATTGAGCGGCAGCCCGAACGGGGCTTCGGGTTTCGCGATGACGATCCCCATGACACCGCTGGTCCAGTGCTCGAACGGCGACAGCTTGAACAGCTGTGGCGTGACCACGGCAAGCGCAAAGGTGGCAAGCGCCAGGTAGACGCCTTCCAGCCGGAGCGCGGGAAGACCGAACAGGAAGCCCACGGCGAAACAGATAATGCCGGCCACCGGCAGCGTCCACAGATAGCCGACGCCGAACTGGTCCATCAGGATTGCCGCGGTATAGGCGCCAACCGCGTAGAAGGCGCCGTGGCCAAGCGAAAACTGGCCGTTGATGCCGGTCAGGATGTTCAGGCCGAGGATGGCGATCGCATAGATCATCATCATGGTGAGCTGGAAGGTCAGGAAGTTTCCGGCGTAAAAAGGTGCTGCGATGCCGATGACAAGAAGAGCGACCGCGGCGCTGCGGACAATCCTCGTGCTGCCGGTTGCGGTGGCAGGCGCGGGAAGCCCAGCCCGGCGTGCCGCGGTTTGTTCTTCGCTGGATGGTGCGATATCTACGGACATGCCTCAGACCCTCTGTACGACAGTGCGGCCAAACAGGCCGGTCGGCTTGAACACCAGGACGGTCACGATCAGGAACAGCGCAATCGGCAGCTTGAGTTCGCCGCCGATCACCGGGATGTAGGTCCCGGCGAGGTTTTCGATGATGCCGACCATGAAGCCGCCGAACACCGCTCCCGTCGGGCTGGTCAGACCGCCAAGCACCGCGCCGGCAAAGCCGTAGAGCAGGATCGACAGCATCATGTTGGGCTCGAGGAACACGATCGGGGCGATCAGGATTCCGGCGACCGCGCCGATCGCCGACGCCATGCCCCAACCGAGTGCGATCATCCAGCCGACCCGTATGCCGACAAGCCGCGCCGATGCCGGATTTTCGGCCGCCGCGCGCATCGCCAGGCCAACCCGGGTGTAGCGGAAGAAGACAAACAACATGAACAGCACGGTGATGGTGACCGCGATCATGCCGATCTGGTGATTGCTGATCAGGCCGCCGAACAGCGATCCCTCGCCGAAGGGGCTGGGGAACGGCTTGATGGTGAAGTCCCAGATGAAGCCGGCCAGGCTGTTGATGATGGCGAACAGGCCGATGAACACGACAATATGGCTGAGCACCGGGGCATCGCCGAGCGGCCGGATCACCAGCCGTTCGATGGCCACCCCGCCGGCAAAGGAGACAATCACCGCAAGCGGGATCACCAGCCAGTAGGGCACGCCCCAGTCGAGCATCTGCCAGGCGATGAAGGTCGAAAACATCGCCATTTCGCCCTGGGCGAAATTCAGGTGATGGATCGCCTGGTAGATCATCACCACCGCGAGTGCCATGCAGGCATAGATCCCGCCGGTGGCGATGCCGGTGATCAGTTGCTGTGCCAGAAGCTCCATCGTGTCTCCCTCAATAGCCGAGATAGGCGGCGCGGATGGTTTCGTGGTCGCGGATTTCCGCGGCAGTGCCGGACATGACGATGTCGCCGGTCTCGACGACGAAAGCGGTATCGGCGAGTTCGAGAACGACGCCGGCGTTCTGCTCGACGATCAGCATCGAGACGCCTTCTTCCTGATTGACCTTGCGAAGGATCGAGAACATCTCCTCGACAATCAGCGGGGCGAGCCCGAAGGAGGGTTCGTCAAGCAACATCAGGCGCGGCCTGAGCATCAGCGCGCGGGCGATGGCCAGCATCTGCTGCTCGCCGCCCGACAGGGTGCCTGCCTGCTGGTTGCGGCGCTCGCGCAGCCGCGGGAACCAGTGATAGGCGCGTTCCATGTCCTGGGCCACGTCGGCGCGCGAGCTCCGCGTCATGGCGCCGCATTGCAGGTTCTCTTCGGTGGTCAGTCCGGTAAAGGTGCCGCGCCCTTCCGGCACATGGGCAATGCCCATCCGGACGATGTCCTCGGTCGCCTTGCCGGCGATGTCCTTGTCGTCGAAGCGGATCTGACCGGATCGCTTGATCATGCCGCACAGTGCCCGCAACGTCGTGGTCTTGCCTGCCCCGTTGGCGCCGAGAAGCGTCGAGATGCCGCCTTTCTCGACCGCGAAATCGATGCCGTGCAGGACCCGGAAATCACCGTAGGAGGCATCCAGGCCCTTGACTTCAAGCAAAGCGCTCATTCGGCATGGCCTCCCAGATATGCGGCGATCACGTCCGGATTCTTCTGCACTTCGGCCGGTGTGCCCTCGGCGATCTTGCGGCCGAAATTGAGCACGACCACGGTGTCGGAAACCGACATCACAAGTCCCATGTGGTGTTCGACGAGCAGCACGGTGACATCGCGCTCGTCGCGAATGCTCTGGATCAGCCGGCCGAGTTCGCCGACCTCGTCATGATTGAGACCACCGGCCGGTTCATCGAGCAGAAGCACACCTGGCTTGACCGCCAGGGCACGGGCAATTTCAACCCGTTTGCGGGTTCCGAAAGGCAATCCCTCGACCGGCAGATCGGCGACATCACCGAGCTGGAGGTAGTCGATCAATTCGGCGACGGTCGCATCGACCTCCCTCTCCTGACGCCGGACCCAGGGCAGGCTGAGCGCATCGGAGAAAAAATCGCTGCGGCTGCCGGCATGGGCGCCGACGCGGATGTTGTCCCGCACGGTCAGACGCTGGAACAGCGCGACATTCTGGAACGACCGGCCGATGCCGACAGCCGGCATCTGATGCGCCGGCTGGGATAGAAGCGATTTGCCATCGTAGAGGATGTCGCCGGAGGCAGGCGTGTACAGCCGGCTGAGGCAATTGAAGAGCGTGGTCTTGCCGGCGCCATTGGGGCCGATCAGTCCGAGGATCTGGCCTTTCTGCATGTCGAACGCAACGCCGTCGAGCGCGACGATCCCGCCAAACCGCACGACGACATCGCGCACGGCAAGTTGCGGGGGTGAGCTGACGGTTTGAGCTTGCATCAATGTCCTCCAGACCCGGTGCGGTTATCAAGCGAGCCGGCGGCGTGCGGTGCAGGCAACCAGTCTTGGCCAGGCCGGCGCGTCCGCCGGCCGTTCAATGCGTCATCGACAACACCGACAAGCGAGGCCATCACCGGCCCGACTTCATTGTAAAGGCGCTCAATCGGAAAGTGGTGTGGCGGCGCCCCGCAATTGACCGCATAGGTTCCCGATCCATCGGCGGCGACCAGCGGCGCGCCGGCGGCATAGATGTCGGGCCGCCACTCGCCGGTCGAGACGACGAAGCCGTATTTCTCGTAATCCGACAGTGCCCTGTCCATGGTGCGGCGGAGCTCCGGCACCTTGTCGGGCCATCTTTCCGCCGAGCGTTTGAGATGAATTTCACGCTCGTCTTCCGGCAGGGTGACCAGCAGGGCGAGCCCCATGGCGGTTTCGACCAGCGGAATACGCGAGCCGATTTCAAGCTGAACGGTGAATGTCGCGGAGCCGCGCGAGATGCCGACGTAAAGCGCCTTGTTGCGGTCAAGCACACCGAGCGCCACCGGGGCTGCGAGCACCTCGGCGGCATGGTCCATGAACTCGCGCGCCACGTGGCGGATACCGAGATTGGCCAGCGCGGCATAGCCGAGCGTGATGGTGCCCGGCGCAAGCTGGTATTTGCCGAGCCGGGGAACCTGCATCAGATAGCCCAGTTCGCAGAGCGTATAGGTCAGACGGGTGACTGTCGGCTTGGGAAGACCGGTGCGTTCGGCGATTTCCTGATTGCTGAGAAATCCGTCGCGCGGATGGAAGCAGCGCAGCACCTCAAGCCCGCGGGCAAGCGCAATCACAAACTTGCGGTCGCCTTCATGGGCACGGCTCAATTTGTCACCGGCAACGCCGTCGACGTTACCACGCGCATTGGCTGTCATGCAGCCGCTCCTCCCTTTATTGACAAACAATCGATCACATCTTAGCAGTAACGTCAAATAATAAAATTCAATTTCGCACTGCGAAACTGGGAGGTTTCTTGCAGACAATGGAGAGCGGCGCTTCGAGGGATGAAACACCTGGAGGAAGTCTGGGCGGGACTGTGGTCGCATGGTCCGATGACGCGGCATTTGCTCCGGTTGCGGAGCTTGATCGCGCGGCACGGCACACCAAGATCGACACCGAAGAAGGCTTCGCGGTCTGGCGCCAATGGGGCAGCGGCCCGACGCTGGTGCTGCTGCACGGCGGATCGGGATCGTGGGCGCATTTCTACCGCCAGATAGAATTTTTCTCGGCCAATTACCGGGTGCTTGTCCCCGACATGCCCGGCTTCGGAGATTCAAAGGCGGGCAATCCCGGGCCCGACCCCGAGGCGATGGCGCGTATTCTCGCGGCCGGCATCGAGCGGCTTTCCGGAGAACAGCGGGTTTACCTCGGCGGGTTCTCCTATGGCGGCATCATCGGCGGCTTTCTGGCCCGGCTGATCCGTTCCCGCATCAGCGGCTTCGTGATCATCGGCGGGGTCGGTTTCGATGCGAAGAGACAGACCGTCTCGCTGTCGAGCTGGCGCCACCTGCCCGATGTTGCCGCACGGCGCGCCATGCACCGGAACAATCTCGCGGCCATCATGATCGCCGATCCGGCGCGGATCGATCCGACCGCCATCCTGATCCAGGAATACAATGCAGAACGCGCCCGCCACGACACGCGTCCCATCGCCCGCAGCAAGCCGCTGACCGACGTGCTTGATGCATCCGGCGTGCCGCTGGCGGCGATCTGGGGCGAGCTCGATCATCTCGCAACACCCTATTTCGACGAGCGCCGGGCCTGGCTTGCCGAGCGCGATCCGCAAGCCCGCTTCGAGTTGATCGCCGGAGCCGGGCACTGGGTCCAGTACGAGGCGGCGGATGCATTCAATACGACGCTCGCGGCGTGTCTGCGCTCATTCGCGGACCGGGACCGGGCGCCCACTTCATTTCAGGGAGGACAACATGATAGGTGATGCGAATTACACGGTAGAGGATGGGGTCGCCGTCGTTACGATCGACAACCCGCCGGTCAACGCCTTGGGGCATGCGGTGAGGCATCAGATCATCGACGCGATGAACCGCGCCGAAACCGATCCTTCTGTCAGCGCGGTCGTGCTGACCGGCGGCGGCCGGACCTTCAGCGGCGGGGCCGACATCACCGAATTCGGCAAGCCGCCGCGCGAACCGTCGCTGCCGGATGTCAATCGCCGCTGCGAAACCATGACCAAGCCGGTCGTCGTCGCCATTCACGGCTTTGCCTTCGGTGGCGGGCTCGAGGTGGCGCTGTCCTGCCATGGCCGGATCGCCTCCGCCGAGGCCAAGCTCGGACTGCCCGAAGTCAAGCTCGGCCTCATCCCCGGCGCCGGCGGTACCCAGCGGCTGCCGCGGCTGACCGGACCCGAGGCCGCGCTCGACGTGATCGTCTCCGGAAATCCGGTTGCGGCACCGAAAGCCCATGCGATGGGCATTGTCGACCGGGTCGCCGAGGGAGACCTTGTCGAAGAGGCAAAGGCATTTGCCCGCGAGCTTGCTTCGGCCGGCACGATGCCCTCCCCGGTTCGCGAGCGTGAGGACAAGCTTGAAGCCGCGCGCGCCAACCCGTCCGGCTTTGAAGCGCATGCAGCCAGCGTTACCAAGAAGGCGCGTGGTCTCGATGCGCCGCATGCCTGTGTGCGGGCGGTGCGGCTGACGCTCGACACCCCCTTCGACGCGGCGCTCGACAAGGAGCGCGACATCTTCATCGAACTGATGAACGGCGAGCAATCGAAGGCGCAGCGGCACCTGTTCTTCGCCGAGCGCGAAGCCGGCAAGGTGCCCGGCATCGGGCGGGACGTCAGGCCGCGCGAGGTCCGCAAGGCAGCCGTCATCGGCGCCGGCACCATGGGTGGCGGTATCGCCATGTCGCTGGCCAATGGCGGGATCCCCGTCACCATCCTGGAGATGAGCCAGGAAGCGATCGACCGTGGCATGGCGGTGATCCGCCGGAATTATGAAACCTCGGTCAAACGGGGATCGATTTCCGAGGCCGAGCGTGACCGGAGACTGGGACGGCTGAGCACCAGCACCAGCTATGACGACATCGCCGATGCCGACCTTGTCATCGAGGCGGTGTTCGAGGAAATGTCGGTCAAGAAGCAGGTGTTCGGCAAGCTCGACGAAATCATGAAGCCCGGCGCGGTGCTGGCGTCGAACACCTCCTATCTCGATGTCGATGAAATCGCGCAGATGACCAAGCGTCCGGCCGACGTGCTGGGCATGCATTTCTTCTCGCCGGCCAATGTCATGAAGCTGCTGGAGATCGTCCGCGGCAAGCTGACCGCGCCGGATGTCGTGGCGACCGCGCTGGCGCTCGGCAAGAGTATCGGCAAGGTGCCGGTCGTCGTTGGGGTCTGCCACGGTTTTGTCGGCAACCGCATGCTCTCGGCCCGCTCCGAGGAAAACGAGGACCTGCTGCTCGAAGGCGCCTCGCCGTCGGATGTCGACAAGGCGTTTCTCGATTTCGGCTTCCTGATGGGACCGTTCGCGATGGGAGACCTTGCCGGGCTCGACATCGGCTGGCGGACCCGCAAATCGCTGGGCACGACCGCTGCGATCGGCGATGCGCTGTGCGAAGCCGGACGTTACGGCCAGAAGACCGGCAAGGGATATTACAGCTACGAGGACGGGCCGCGGGACGGAAAACCCGATCCGTGGGTCGATGCGCTGATTGCGGACAAGGCCAAGGAGCTGGGAATCAACCGGCGCAGCATCGATGCGGCCGAGATCGTCGAGCGCACCATCTACCCGATGATCAACGAAGGTGCGCGCATTCTCGAAGAAGGCATCGCGCTCAGGCCGTCCGACATCGATATCGTCTGGATCAACGGCTACGCGTTTCCCGTCGGCAAGGGCGGCCCGATGTTCTGGGCGGAGCAGAAAGGCCTGGCGCATATCGTCGCGCGGCTCGATTACTGGCACGGCAAGACCGGCAAGCCGGTGTTCGAAGCCTCGGCCCTGTTGCGCAAGGCGGCGGAAAACGGCACCTCGCTGGCGGCAGCGATGGCCAGAAAGGGCGATGCGGCATGACCGCCGGGCGCCACGCCTGGGAGCGCTCCTATCCGGAGACCCTGAAATGGGACCAGCCGATCGCCACCGGATCGATCCCGGACCTGCTCGCGGCAGCAGCCGCGGCCTGCCCCGGCCGCACGGTGCTGGATTTCCGCGAGTGGTCGATCAGCTATGCCGGGCTTGAGAATGAGGTTGAGGCCTTTGCCGCAGCCCTGCTCGCAGCCGGCCTGGCAAAGGACCAGACCATCGCGCTCTACCTGCCCAATACACCGTGGCACCCGGTAGCGTTTTTCGGCGGTTTGAAAGCAGGCGCGCGGCTCGCCCATCTGTCGCCGCTCGATGCGCCGCGCGAACTGGCGCACAAGCTCACCGATTCCGGCGCGCGCACCATCGTCACCACCAATTTCGGCGGCATGCTTCAGGGCGCGATCAAGCTGATGGAAGCCGGGCTCGCCGATCGCGTTCTGGTCGGTGACGATGCGCGCTTCGGCGGCGACAACCCGGCGCGGGAGGACATTCCCGAACGTGACGACGTGATCCGGCTCGACCGGTTTTGCGCTGACACCGCCCTGCCGTCTGCCTGGCCTCAGGTGAGTGAGGACGACATCGCGCTGCTGCAATATACCGGCGGTACCACCGGTCCGGCCAAGGGCGCCATGCTGACCCATGCTAATCTGAGCGCAGCAGTGTCGAGCTACGATGCCTGGTTCGATGCGCTTTACGGCGCGCCTGACGCGGGCGAAAAGATACTCTGCGTATTGCCGCTGTTTCACATCTACGCGCTGACCACGATCCTGCTCTTGGGCGTCAAGCGACGGGCCGAAATCGTGCTGCACATGCGGTTTCTCCCGGACCAGGTTCTCGATGACATCGAGACCAAGCGGATCACCACCTTCCCGGGCGTGCCGACGATGTGGATCGCACTCGCCAATCACCCCGAGCTGATGCAGCGCGACATCTCCTCGCTGAAGCGCTGCTCGTCGGGTGGCGCGCCGTTGCCGGTCGAGGTGGGGCAGCGGTTCGAGGGACTGACCGGACAGCGCCTGGCCGGCGGCTGGGGCATGACCGAAACCTCACCGGCGGGCACCAATCTACTGCCCTTCGGCGAAGCCAAGCCGGGATCGATCGGCATGCCGCTGCCCGGCGTCGAGTTGCAGGTGGTGTCCCTTGATGATCCGCACCAGGTGCTCGCACCGGGCGAAATCGGCGAATTGCGGGTGCGCGGCAAGAACGTCACCGCCGGCTACTGGAACAAGCCGAAGGAAAACGCGGCGGCCTTTGCCGACGGCTTTTTCCTCACCGGCGACGTTGGCTACATGGCCGAGGACGGCTATTTCTATATCGTCGACCGCAAGAAGGACATGATCATATCCGGCGGCTTCAATGTCTATCCGCAGATGATCGAACAGGCGATCTACGAACATCCGGCGGTGGCCGAGTGCATCGTCGTCGGCCTGCCGGACGAATATCGCGGCGAAGCGGCGAAAGCCTTCGTGGCGCTCAAGCCGGCTGCCGCCCCCTTCACGCTCGACGAATTGCTGGCGTTTCTCGACGACCGGATCGGCCGTCATGAAATGCCTGTCGCGGTGGAATTCAGGGACAGCCTGCCGAAGACCTCTGTCGGCAAGCTGTCGCGCAAGGAATTGCGCGACGAGGAACGAAACAAGGCTGGCGCGTCAGCTCCCGGCAGCACATCAATGAATGCCTGAGAATCAGAACCAAAGGAAACCGCCATGCAGGATGCAGTCATCGTTTCAACCGCCCGCACACCGATCGGCAAGGCCTACCGCGGCGGCCTGAACGACACCGACGGAGCCACGCTGGGCGCCCACGCCATCAAGCATGCCGTCGAGCGCGCCGGCATCGAGCCCGGCGAGGTCGAGGACGTGATCATGGGCTGCGCCCTGCAACAGGGCGCGACCGGCGGCAATGTCGCCCGCCAGGCGCTGGTGCGCGCCGGACTGCCGGTGACCGTGGCGGGCTCGACCATCGACCGGCAGTGCTCGTCGGGCCTGCAGGCGATTGCTGTCGCCTCGCGCTCGATCCAGCTCGACGGCGTGCCGATCGCCATCGGCGGCGGGCTTGAATCCGTCAGTCTTGTGCAGAACGAACACATGAACGGTTTTCATCGTCAGGACCGCTGGCTGATGCAGCACAAGCCAGACATCTACATGCCGATGATCGATACCGCGGAGACCGTGGCGAAACGCTACGGTATCAGCCGCGAGGCGCAGGACGCCTACGGGCTGGAAAGCCAGCGGCGCACCGCGCAGGCGCGCGAAGCCGGCCGCTTTGATGCGGAGATCGTGCCGATCAGCACGACGATGGCGGTGGTCGACAAGGAGACCAAGGAAGTCTCCTACCGCGATGTGACCATCGATGCCGACGAAGGACCGCGGCCACAGACCACGGCGGAAGGCCTGGCGGGTCTCAGCCCGGTGCGTGGCGACGGGGCGACGATCACCGCGGGCAATGCCAGCCAGTTGTCCGACGGCGCCTCGGCCTGCGTGGTGATGAATGCCAAGCTCGCAGAAAAGCGCGGGTTGCAGCCGCTCGGTGCGCTGCGCGGCTTTGCCGTGGCGGGTACCGAACCCGACGAGATGGGCATCGGCCCGGTGTTCGCCATTCCCCGCCTGCTTGAACGCCACGGCCTGAAGGTCGACGATATCGGCCTGTGGGAGCTCAACGAGGCGTTCGCGGTGCAGGTGATCTATTGCCGCGACAAGCTCGGTATCGACCCCGACAAGCTCAACGTCAACGGCGGCAGCATTTCCGTCGGCCATCCCTATGGAATGACCGGGGCGCGGCTTTCGGGCCATGTGCTGATCGAGGGCAAGCGCCGCGGTGTCAAATACGGCGTGGTGACGATGTGCGTCGGCGGCGGCATGGGTGCTGCCGGCCTGTTCGAGATTTTTTGAGGACACGACCATGGATTTGAGTTTTACCAAAGACGAGCTGGCGTTTCGCGACGAGGTCCGCGGCTTCTTCCGGCAGGCGCTTCCCGCCGACATCCGCGAGACCATTGTCGCCGGACGCCACATCAGCAAGGAACAACTGGTCCGCTGGACCCGGATCCTGCACGACAAGGGATGGGCGGTTCCGCACTGGCCGAGCGAGCATGGCGGCACCGGCTGGAGCCCGGTCAAGCAGTACATGTTCCTGGAGGAATTGAGCCAGACACCGGCCCCGGCGCCGCTCGCCTTCGGCGTCAACATGGTCGGCCCGGTGATCTACACCTTCGGCAACGAGGCGCAGAAACAACGCTTCCTGCCGCGTATCGCAACGCTTGAAGACTGGTGGTGCCAGGGCTTCTCCGAACCGGGGTCGGGCTCGGACCTGGCGTCGCTGAAAATGCGTGCGGTGCGCGACGGCGAGGACTATGTCGTCAACGGCCAGAAGACCTGGACGACGCTGGCG
>Ga0189291_100248_pt1 | contig 31720 bp, 28 predicted proteins | sample UW1redminimetaG_FD_130331 | JGI IMG/M metagenome (GOLD analysis project Ga0189291, IMG submission 130331) | Marine microbial communities from the Costa Rica Dome - UW179B-red mini metaG | ecosystem: Environmental > Aquatic > Marine > Oceanic > Photic zone | place: Costa Rica: the Eastern Pacific... | reverse complement strand
GGCTCGGACTCGTCGGCGTTGACCACGAGGTAGCTCGGCCGGCCGTCGGTCGATTCCTTCGGCATGAACGACCATTTCAGGCCGGTCGGGAAGCCGGCGCCGCCGCGGCCGCGCAGGCCCGACGCCTTCATCTCGTTGATGATCCAGTCGCGGCCCTTTTCCAGGATCTGCTTGGTCCCGTCCCAATGGCCGCGCGCCATCGCGCCCTTTAGCGACTTGTCGTAGACGCCGTAGATATTGGTGAAAATCCGGTCTTTATCAGCTAACATCATTCACCTCTATCGCGGCTTCTTGCCGAAGACTTTGATGTACTCGGCCTCGCCGCCCTTGGCCAGCGCCTTGGCTTGCTTGAGCCAGTCTTCACGCTCGATGCGGCCTTTGAACTTGAGATAGCCATCGACCCATTCGCGCTCGGCCTTCTTCCACGACGCAACTTGCGAAAACGTGAAGATTCCGAGCGAATGCAGGATGCCTTCGATCTTCGGTCCGACGCCGGAGATCATCTTCAGATCATCCGGTTGCGCCGGCTTGGCAATTCCTGCCGGCCGGTTCTTGTCGTCAAGCGTCGGGACCGGGCCAGCCTTTGCCGCCGCCGGCTTGGCAACGGTCTTTGCTTCAGCCTTCACATTGGCTTTTACGGCTGCCGGCGATTTGGTCGCGGTTTGGGTCGCAGGCGATTTCGGCCGCGCGGCCTTGGTCGCTGCAGGCGACTTCGCCTTGGCCGCAGCGGCCTTGGCAGCGGGCTTCTTGCCCGGCTTGATCTCTTCGGTAAGCGTCGTCAGGCCGCCTTCAGGCGCCGAATAGGTCCGCTTGATCTGCGGACCAGGTGTGACGTCTTCCGGCCGACCAGCCTCAAAACGGTCGATGATATAGGCCAGCCGCTCTGCCGAAAGGTCTTCGTAGGAGTCCTTGAAGATCATCACCATCGGCGCATTCACGCAGGCGCCCTGGCACTCGACCTCTTCCCACGACAGCGTTCCCGACTCGTTGAGGTGGAACGGCTCCGGGTGGATCCTGTTGCGGCAGACCTCCATCAGCTCTTCCGAGCCGCGCAGCATGCACGGCGTCGTGCCGCAGACCTGGATATGGGCCCGGGTGCCGACCGGCTTGAGCTGGAACTGGGTGTAGAACGTCGCCACTTCCAGTGCCCGGATATACGGCATGCCAAGCATGTCGGCGATCGTTTCGATCGCCCGCTTGGTCACCCAGCCATCCTGCTCCTGAGCCAGCATCAACAGCGGAATCACCGCCGACTGAGCCCGCTCTTTGGGGTATTTCTTGATCCAGACCTTTGCCTGGGCGGAGAATTCGCGGTTGAAGGCGAATTCCGCAGGCTGGACATTATCTTCGGCAAGTCGACGAACGGACATGGTGAACTCTTCTGTCTTTCTTCCGGCCTATTTGATTTCGCCGAACGGCGACTTGGACATGCAATAAGAACCACGCGCGGTGGCGGTCGATGCGAGCGCGAAATGCCTCACCGGTCGACCTCCCCGAACACGATATCGAGCGAGCCGAGCGCAGCGGAAACGTCCGCCAGCTGGTGGCCGCGGCAGACGAAATCCATCGCCTGCAGATGCGCGTATCCCGGTGCCCGGATCTTGCAGCGGTAAGGCTTGTTGGACCCGTCCGACACCAGATAGACGCCGAATTCGCCCTTCGGCGCCTCGACGGCCGCATAGACTGCGCCTTCGGGCACCCGGTAGCCTTCGGTGTAGAGCTTGAAATGATGGATCAGCGCTTCCATCGACCGCTTCATCTCGCCCCGCTTCGGCGGTACGATCTTGCCGTCGATGGCCGACACCGGCCCGACCTTTTCCTTGCCAAGAAGCTGTTCGACGCACTGCTTCATGATCTTCACCGATTCACGCATTTCCTGCATGCGGATCAGGTAGCGGTCGTAGCAATCGCCGTTCTTGCCGATCGGAATGTCGAAATCGAGTTCCGAATAACACTCGTAAGGCTGCGACCGGCGCAGGTCCCATGCAGCTCCCGAACCACGCACCATCACGCCGGAGAAACCCCAGGCCCAGGCATCGTCGAGCTTGACCACGGCAATATCGACATTGCGCTGCTTGAAGATGCGGTTGTCGGTGAGCAGACCTTCGATGTCATCGCAGGTCTGCAGGAACGGATCGCACCACTTGCCGATGTCGTCGACCAGATCGTCGGGCAGATCCTGGTGGACCCCGCCCGGACGGATATAGGCCGAGTGCATGCGCGCGCCGCAGGCACGCTCGTAAAACACCATCAGCTTTTCGCGCTCTTCAAAGCCCCACAGCGGCGGCGTCAGCGCACCGACGTCGAGAGCCTGGGTGGTGACATTGAGCAGGTGCGACAGGATCCGGCCGATTTCCGAGTACAGCACCCGGATCAGCTGGCCGCGCTTGGGCACTGCCACGCCGGCAAGCTTTTCAACCGCCAGCGCATAGGCATGTTCCTGGTTCATCGGCGCGACGTAGTCGAGCCGGTCGAAATACGGAACCGCCTGCAGGTAGGTCTTGGCCTCGATCAGCTTTTCGGTGCCGCGGTGCAGCAGACCGATATGCGGATCGACACGCTCGACGATTTCACCGTCAAGCTCCAGAACCAGCCGCAGCACGCCGTGCGCAGCCGGGTGCTGGGGACCGAAATTGATGTTGAAGTTGCGGACGTTATGTTCGTTCATGATACCCGTCCTCAACCCTTCGCTTTTTCGTCGCCCGGCAGCACGTAGTCGGTGCCTTCCCAGGGAGACAGGAAATCGAAATCGCGGAATTCCTGCCTGAGCTCGACCGGCTCGTAGACGACTCGCTTGACTTCGTCATCGTAGCGAACCTCGACAAATCCTGTCAGTGGGAAATCCTTCCTCAGCGGGTGACCCTCAAAACCGTAGTCGGTGAGGATCCGGCGCAGGTCCGGGTGCCCGGTAAACAGGATGCCGAAAAGATCGTAGGCTTCCCGCTCGAACCAGTCCGCTCCGGGAAACACCGGGGTCAGCGACGGCACCGGCGCCTCTTCAGCGGTCATGACGACCACCCGGATCCGGATGTTCTGGCGCGGCGACAACAGGTGATAGACCACGTCGAAGCGCTCGGCCCGTCCCGGCCAGTCAACACCGCAGATATCGATGAAACTGACAAACTGGCACTGCGCATCATCGCGCAGAAAGGTCATCAGCTCGATCAGGTTGGCCGGCAGCGCGGTCAATGTCAGCTCATCATAGGCAATCTCGGCGCGATCGATCAGATCGCCTTTGACCTCTGAGAGGTAGTCGGAAAGTTCCTTGAGTGCTTGGTTCATCATCCGTCTCCTAGCGCTCGATCGTGCCGGTGCGGCGGATTTTCTTCTGCAGCATCAGCACCCCGTACAAAAGCGCCTCGGCGGTCGGAGGACAGCCCGGAACATAAATGTCGACCGGCACCACGCGGTCACAGCCGCGCACCACCGAGTAGGAATAGTGATAATAGCCACCGCCATTGGCACATGATCCCATCGAGATCACGTAGCGCGGCTCGGGCATCTGGTCGTAGACCTTGCGGAGCGCCGGCGCCATCTTGTTGGTCAGCGTTCCCGCGACGATCATCACGTCGGACTGGCGCGGACTGGCGCGCGGCGCAAAGCCGAATCGTTCCGCATCGTAGCGCGGCATCGACATCTGCATCATCTCGACGGCGCAGCAGGCCAGGCCGAAGGTCATCCACATCAGCGACCCTGTACGCGACCAGTTGATCAGCTCGTCGGTCGAGGTAACCAGGAAGCCCTTGTCGGCCAGCTCATTGTTGATTTCGCCGAAAAATGCGTCGTCACTGCCAACCGGCTTGCCGGTGTTGGGATCGATGATTCCCTTGGGCGCAGGCGCCACCAACGGTGCGTTGCTCACTCCCATTCCAGGGCTCCCTTTTTCCATTCGTAGACAAAACCGATGGTCAGCACGCCGAGAAACGCCATCATCGACCAGAAGCCGATCCAGCCGACATCACCGAATGACACCGCCCACGGGAAGAGGAATGCGACCTCAAGGTCGAAAATGATGAACAGGATCGAAACCAGGTAGAACCGGACGTCAAACTTCATGCGCGCATCATCGAATGCGTTGAAGCCGCATTCGTAAGCCGAGAGTTTTTCAGGATCGGGATTTTTGTAGGCGATCGCGAAAGGCGCGATCAGCAAAGCCAGACCGATAACCAAAGCCAGTCCGATAAAAATAGCAATCGGCACATAAGCGCCCAGAAGTTCCGTCATGACGTTCATTCCTGTGCCCGCTACAGTCGAAGCCCCGGCCTTTTCCTAAAGGTCTGGAGCCGGCCCCTCACCTGCGCGGCTGATCTGTTGCAACGCGGCGTGGTTAGCGCAGCCCGGCACCCTGCGCAAGAGTGCATGGAGCATTTGATCAGATAGTATGAACTTTCACCAGCCAATGTTTCGGTAGACCGGCAATATCGCGCAAGTTTTTCTAATATACGGAATTCTCTCGCAGTTGCCGGGGCTTGAAAAGGAATCACTCCAGCATCGTCCTTTTTCGCCGGACAAGCGCCGCGCATACCCTGGCGTGAAGGCAGAGCGTCACAGGCAACCAAGCTGATGCGGCCTGCGAGCAAGCTTGGCTCGACAAGTCCCTTGTTGCCCCTGCCTCATGCAGCGCCGCGAGCCGCCAATCCGCAGCAAGGATCGGTGAGTCTTTGACAAGAGAGACTTGGCTAGTTTGTGGGGAAGTGGTGCCCCGAAGGGCAAGGCAGACAATGTCCGCGATCTGGTTGAAAAATGGCGCGAGTGACGGGGCTCGAACCCGCGACCTCCGGCGTGACAGGCCGGCACTCTAACCAACTGAGCTACACCCGCGCATTTTTCAGACGAAACAGTGGGTGACCGCCGTTCCGTGAGCGGTGAATTACGGGGTTCGCTCCAAGGTGTCAAGCGTCGATTGCGAAGGAAATTCGACAAAGTTCAAACTTGTTGAAAAAGGCACTCCTATAGAGACGCGGCAGATTGTGGCCCGGCTGGGCCCGATCATCATTTGATGAAAAATATGTCTGTTTTTTTCTTGCGGAACCGGCGCGAACCCCCTAAAGCATGCGCCACCGAACTGGGGGCGATTAGCTCAGTTGGTAGAGCGCCTCGTTTACACCGAGGATGTCGGGAGTTCGAGTCTCTCATCGCCCACCATCGGATCTTCCCGATCATGGACAGAACAATGCTGGTCGCTTGACCAGTCAGGCGTTCTGCCGCCTGTTTCAATCCGAAATCGGGATTGGTGCCCGCTGCAAGCTGCCCTATCATCAACCGTTGATGTTTTAGAATAACGACTGGAGCGGGTCATGACTGGTGTGAGAAATCGGGTTGCCCTTGTAACAGGTGCAGGCAGCGCCGACGGCATCGGCTTCGCTACGGCCAGATTGCTGCTGGCCGCTGGCGCCAAGGTTGCCATCACATCGACAACGTCCCGCATACTGGATCGGCAGAAAGAGCTCGGCGGCAGCGCCGATACCATATTTGCCCAGCCCGCCGACCTGACCAATGCCGCAGAGGTCGAGGAAATCCATGCCGCCGTCGTCTCGAAGCTGGGCCCCGTGGACATCCTCATCAACAATGCCGGCATGGTGCAGCAGTCTCGCGACGAGCCGCTGGCCAATTTCGCCGACATGACCGAGCGGAGCTGGAACTACGGGATCGACATCAACCTCAACACCGCCTTCCTGGCCACCCGCGCGGTTCTGCCCGGCATGATCGAACGCAACTACGGTCGCGTCGTGTTCATGTCATCGGTGACCGGCCCGGTCGCGGCAATCCCGGGCAACTCGGCCTATGGCGCGGCCAAGGCGGCGCTGGTGGGACTGACGCGAACGCTTGCACTCGAGGCCGGTCCGCACAACGTCACCGTCAACTGCATCGGCCCCGGCTGGATCGAAACCGGGTCGAGCAGCGACAGCGAAATCATTGCCGGAAGGCACACGCCGGTCGGACGGCCCGGTACTCCTGATGAAATCGGACACGTTGCCGTTTTCCTCGCCAGCCAGGAAGCCAGCTACCTGACAGGACAGCTCATCGTCGTCGATGGCGGCAACACCATCCAGGAATACAAGACCGGTGGGTGAGCGATTCGCTGCGCAGCAACGAGGCCGCCAAGGCCCCACCATACCGATCCGGAATGCATCTGCCGGTCAGACCGTGTGAAGATAGAGTTGGTAGTCGATATCGGGGATGGTGTTGGCGACACGGGCATATTCGGCGCGTTTGACCGCGATAAACGTGCGGTGCATGTCCACACCCAGGGCAGCCTTTAAAAACCCGGATGCCTCGGCAGCCTTGATGGCGGAGTGCCAGTCGCCCGGCATCGTTGCATCGCTGCCGGTCTCATACCCATTGCCGGTGGTTTCCGGACCAGGATCGATCTTGTCTTCAAGCCCCTTGCGGATGGCAGCCAGCACCGTTGCGCCGACCAGGTAGGGATTGGCGTCAACACCGGCCAGGCGGTGTTCGATGCGGCGGGCCGCCACCGGGCCAGCCGGCACACGCAGCGCCACCGAGCGGTTGTTGACGCCCCAGCTGTTGGAGACCGGTGCATAGCTCTTGCTTGCAAACCGCCGCCAGGAATTGGCATGCGGCGCAAACACCAGCATCGATTCGGCCATCGTCGCCCGCATGCCGCCCATCGCCTGCAGCAAGGTCTCGTTCCATTTACCACCCGGCGATTCGGCAAACAGATTGTCGCCCTGCCCGTTCTGCAGCGAGACATGGAAATGCATCCCGGAACCGGCCTGGTTTTCCATCGGCTTGGACATGAAGCAGGCGGTCACGCCAAAGCGCCGGGCCGTCAGCCTGACGATTCGCTTGAGCCGCACCAGATCGTCGGCCGCGCGCATGATGTCGGTGCGATAGCGCAAGGTCATCTCGTACTGCCCGGGCGCATATTCGGAGATCACGGTCTCGGCGTTGATCCCCGCCTTGGCCGCCCCGGCATAGACCTCGGAAAACAACGGCTCCATGCCGTGCAGATGGTCGACCGAATAGACGTCGGTCTTGTCGGTCCGGCGACCGTCGAGAACAGCATCGGCGGGCCGCACCTTGCCGTCCGCATCGCGGTCATTGGCAAGCAGAAAGAACTCCAGCTCGAAGGCACCCGCCGGATGCAGTCCCTCGGCAGCCATCGCATCGACCTGCCGCTGCAGCGCATGGCGCGGGTCTGACGGCATTGGTTCACCATCCAGCGAGTACAACGACATCAAAACCTCGCCGCGTTGCGGCGATGTGGCATGAAGCGCAACCAGCGTTCCCGGGATCGGCCAGGCGCGCAGGTCCTGGTCTCCGGTGTCCCAGACCAGGCCGGTTTCATCGACATCCTCGCCACAGACATCCAGGCCGAGAATCGAAATCGGCATGTGCCGCCCGTTTTCATAGAGCGACATCAATTCGTGACGGCGGATGATCTTGCCACGGCCGATGCCGTTGGAATCATGCAGGACGACATCAAAGGCCTCGATATCCGGATGGGCATCCAGAAAGGCTTGCGCTTCGGCCGGATTGGAGCCGGACGGACTTTGGGCGTTGGCACTCACGACATCAGTTCCCTGGTGATTTCGTCAAAGGCGGCGATCAGCCGGTCGATCTGGGCGAAGCTCGTTGCCGGGCTGACCAGCATCATGTTGTGGAAGGGCGCGATCAGGCAGCCCTTGTTGACCAGCGCAGCATGAATCGCCTTTTCCAGCTCGGGCTTGTGCGCCTCGTAGCTTTCGCTGCCGTTCCTGAGCGGCGTCGGATGACAGATGAACTCCACCCGCGCGCCGACACGCAGGCAATGCCAGGGCGCCTTGCAACGGCTGATCACATCGGAAAGCCCTGCCGCAAGCCGCTCCGCCCCGGCCTCCATGTGGGCATAGTTTTCAGCCGTCATGACCTCCGAAAGGGTCGCCTTCATTGCCGCAAATTGCAGCGGATTGGCAGAAAGCGTCGTCCCTATCCCGGAAAATCCAGGCGGGCGGGTTGCCTCCAGATCGGCATAGCGCCCGGCCAGTTCCTCGCTCATGCCCCAGACCGAGGCCGGCAGTCCCCCGGCCACGGGTTTGCCGAGCACGAACATGTCCGGATCAAGTCCATGTGTGCGGGTATATCCGCCAAGCCCGGTACTGATCGTGTGGGTCTCGTCGATGATCAGCAGCGTGCCATATTTGCGCGTCAGCGCCCGCAGGCCGTCGTGAAACCCCTCATCGGGCAACACCATGCAGGAATTGGTCATCACCGGCTCCGCCAGCACCGCAGCCACGTCACCCTTGGCAAGCGCCCGCTCCAGCTCCGCCAGGTCGTTGAATTCGACCACCACCGACGTCTGGTCGAGATCGACCACCTGCCCGACCAGACCTGGCCTTGCAACGGTATGCCCGCCCTCGTTCCGGCCCATCGCATCGTCGACCGCGCCATGGTAGCAGCCGGCAAAGAACAGGATCTTCGGGCGCCTGGTGACACCGCGCGCCACCCGGATGGCGAAACGGTTGGCATCGGTCGCGGTGGTGGCAATCTGCCAGCGGAACGGTCCGAACCTCTCCTGCAGCAGCCGGCCAACCTCTAGCGCATCCAGGGTCGGCAGCATATAGGTCAGTCCGTGCATGGCCTGGCGGGCAATCGCCTCGGCCACCGGCGGCGGCGAGTGACCGAACATCGAGCCGGTATCGCCAAGACAGAAATCGTCGAGGCTTTGGCCATCGATATCGGTGAGACTGGCGCCCTGTGCCTCCGCCACCAGCATCGGAAACGGCTGCGGCCAGTCGAGCATCCACAACATCGGCACGCCATCGAGGAAACTCGCTGCACCGGCTTCCAGCGCCGCCCGGGTTTTCGGACGAGCCAGGGCGAATGCGGCGGCCTCGCGCTCGCGGATTGCTTGGATGCGGTCGGCGGGCACACCGCCAATCAAGGGATTGGCTTCAGACATCGGTTTCCTCGAGATTTTCCCCATGACGACAGATGCTTGGTAGCGCATTTGGCAATGACTTGTCCGTCACAAAATGCAGGTGAAAAGAGGCGCCGGTTGCCACTCCACCCTCGCGGCACGACGTTGTCTGAAAAGTGTGGCTTCACAGCGCGTGGACCCCGAACAGCACAGGAGCAATCCCGCCGGCATGATCAGCCGGGCTACATCCCGATTTTGGCGCGCGCCAGCACGCCGCCGGTCGCCGGTTCCCTCACACCGGTGGTACCCGGATAGGTCAGGGGCAGACCGCGCAGCGACCGCACAGCCAGCCAGGCCCAGGCCTCGGCTTCCATCGAATCGCCGTTCAGCCCCGCCTCCTCCGCGATGATGACCTGGCCCGTGTGCCGTGCGGCGACGGTCAGGTCCTCGACAATCATCCGGTTGTGCCGCCCGCCGCCGGTCAGGATCCACAGTTTCGGTTTTTCCGGCAGATGCGCCTGCGCCTTGGCAATTGCGGCCGCTGTGACGAAGGCCAGAGTTCGCGCACCATCCTCCAGCCCGGCGTCGGTGTCGTCGGGAAGCGAAAAATCATTCCGGTCCAACGAAACGCGTTCCTTGGCCGTGAAGAACGGCGAAGACAGGTAGCGGTTGGCGAGCCCCGACAGCACCCGTCCCTCCGATGCGATGGCACCGCCCGAATCGTATGGAATACCGGCATGGCGCATCACCCACTGATCGATCAGCGTATTGCCGGGGCCGCTGTCGAAGGCGCGCAGGTCGCCATCCACGCCGATATAGGTGATGTTGGAAATTCCGCCGATATTGACCACCACCACCGGTTTTTCATCGGCCCATTCGCCGCTCAACCCTGCAGCCAGTGCGCGATGGTAGGCCGGCACCAGCGGTGCCCCCTGCCCGCCGAGCATCATGTCACGGGCGCGCAGATCGTAGACAACGTCGATTCCAAGCCGTGTTGCCAGCCGCTCGCCGTCGCCCAGTTGCACCGTCAGGGCCTGAAGCGGCCGGTGCAGCACGGTCTGGCCGTGAAACCCGATCACATCGATGTCTTTTGACGTGAGCCCCTCGCGCGCAAGAAATGCTTCCACCGCCGCGGCATGCCGGTCGGTCAGCTCCGCCTCAAGCTCAGCGAGATCGCCCGGACGTTCATTGCGGTCTTTGATCGCCTTGGCGGTTTCCAGCGCCTGCTCAAGCCGTTTGCGGAATGCAGGATCATAAGATGTGGAATCAGTCGCCCCACGCCGGATCACCTGGTCGCCATCGGTCTCGATCAGCGCCAGGTCGATCCCGTCCATCGAGGTGCCGCTCATCAGCCCGATGGCCCGTTTGATATCCGCAGTTTCAGTCATAACTTCCATTCCAGTTCAGCTCCCGCACGGTGCATCAGCGGACCGTTCGGGTAGGCGCAATTTGAGCCCGATTGCCCGGCTTTGCCGTCTTGCGACTGCCCCGGCAAAACCGGCTTCGGTTGAATGCGCAGCGCGTGAGTGTTAAAGGCCCGCCCGGGTGCCGGTTTTCCGCCGGCGCCGCTTTTGTTTCCGGTGCTTCCGTCATAGCTGCAAGGACAGTGTCATGTCAGCCTACAAATCTGATTTCCTCAATACCCTCAACGAGCGCGGTTTCATTCACCAGTGCTCCGACTTCGAAGGCCTCGATGCCCTCGCGGCGAAGAGAGAGGTTATCGCCTATGTCGGCTATGACTGCACCGCGCCGTCGCTGCATATCGGCAACTTCCTGTCGATGATGATGCTTTACTGGCTGCAGCAGTCGGGCAACAAGCCGATCACCCTGATGGGCGGCGGCACCACCATGGTCGGCGATCCCTCCGGCAAGGACGAAACGCGCGCCATGCGCACCGTCGAGGAAATCGAGGCCAACAAATCCTCGATCAAGGGTGTTTTTGAAAAGGTCCTGTCGTTCGGTGACGGCAAGTCCGATGCGCTGATGACCGACAATGCTGAATGGCTGCTCAAACTCAGCTATATCGACATGCTGCGCAACGTCGGCCGGCACTTCTCGGTCAATCGCATGCTGACCATGGATTCGGTCCGCCTCCGGCTCGAGCGCGAGCAGGAAATGAGCTTCATCGAGTTCAACTACATGGTCTGCCAGTCCTACGATTACGTCGAACTGGCCCGCCGTCACGGCTGCAACCTGCAGATGGGCGGCTCCGACCAGTGGGGCAATATCGTCAACGGCGTCGATCTCGGCCGCCGCATGGGCACCCACCAGCTTTACGCGCTGACCACCCCGCTTCTGACCACGGCCTCCGGCGCCAAGATGGGCAAGACCGCGCAGGGCGCCGTCTGGCTCAATGCCGAGCAGTTCAGCCCGTGGGATTTCTGGCAGTACTGGCGCAACACCGAGGATGGTGATGTCGCCCGCTTCCTCAAGCTCTTCACGGTCCTGCCGTTGGACGAGATTCGCAAGCTCGAGGCGCTTGGCGGCTCCGAGATCAACGAGGCGAAGAAGATCCTGGCAAACGAGGCCACGGCGCTGCTGCATGGTCGCGCCGCCGCCGAAGAGGCCGCCGAGACCGCCCGCAAGACATTCGAGGAAGGCGCGATCTCGGACAATCTGCCGACCATCGAGATCGCCGCGTCCGAGCTTGAGGCCGGCATCGGTCTGCTGGCACTGTTCGTCCGCGCCGGCCTGGCCGGTTCCAACGGCGAAGCGCGCCGTCATGTTCAGGGGGGCGCCATCAAGCTCAACGACGTGCAGGTCAAGGACGACAAGACCCTGGTCAACGCCGGATATCTCAACGCTGACGGCGTCATCAAACTCTCGCTCGGCAAGAAAAAGCACGTGCTGGTCCGCCCGCAGTAACAAACGTCAGAAACAGCAGACAAAGATCACTCCGCCGGATCACACAGGTCCGGCGGATTTTTTTGTCAGGGCCGGTACTCGAAGATAGAGCGGAACACGCCGGGCGCGATCACCGACAGCGGGTTGACCTCCAACAGCGGCGACGAGGTTTTTCCCGCCAACCGGAACGTGATGCCGATCAGCCCGCGGTCGCGACCGTTGCCCAGCAGAACGCCGATCAGCGGCAATTCACTCAGCAGCCGGTTGACGCCATAGGCCGGCATGAAGGTGCCGGTCAGGTCGATGCGTCCCTGGGCGTCATGAGCCTTGCCCTGGAACGATGCACCGATCTGCGGGCCGCGAACGATACCTTCACTGATCCGGAGTTCGCCACTGCCCGATACGATGCGCGCGCTGGCAACCTCGAACCTGGCTTCCGATACGTTGATGTCCTTCTTGACGGCGTCGTTGAGGCTTCGACCGTCCTTCTTGCTCGGCGTCGACACCAGCGAACTCAGGCGCGGTTCGCCAACCACCTCGAAATTCCTGAGATCTACCACACCGCGCCGCAACGGACCGTCCTTCCGCTTGAGCCTGATATTCAACAGCCCGCCGCGAATGCGCGAATAAATCCCTGTGAACCGGGCAAAGGCACCCGCATCGCCACTGGTCATCTCTATGGTTTCGCCGGCCTCGCCGGTTGAAGCCGCCATGACCACCGCCTGCCCGCTCTTGGTCACAGCCTTGAAATCGAGCAGATCGATCCGCTCCCCCTGCCCTTTGTAACGGACCTTTCCGGACGAAAACATCTCTTCGGAATATCCGTAGACCGCATCCACGCTGCCTGACACCTCGATCGGTACCGAGCTCGTCTCGCTCTGCGGTTCTACAGCTGTATCGCTGGATTTTACCAGCTGGATGACCGGCCGCAGGTCAATCGACTTGCCGCTAATCTTGACCTCGTAGCCTTTGCCCTTGCGCGCGATCGTCGCCCGGTAGTTGTCGCGCGGCGACAACGCCACACGGCCAAATTCGGCGGACGCCAGCTGTCCATTCTTGAAGGACATCGCGCCGGAGGCTTCAAATCCCTTGCCCGACAGCTTCATGTCCGCCAGCCGGGTGATATCCCCGTCCGTCTCCAGGTCGAAGCGCAACTTCGCCCCCACACCTTCGCCCTTGGTCCAGCCAAGGCCGGGAACGGTGAGCTTTGCGGCCTTCAGGTCCAGACTGACCGCCTGCCGGCCCTTCGAATCAATTTCCAGGGAAAAATCGACAGGACCGGAAATCACGGCACCGCTTCCGGGCGCCAGTTTCTCACGGTCTTGCGGGCTGAGTGTTCCGGACAAATTGCGCTGCGTCAGCACCTCCGAACCATCGCCCACCGGCTGGACGATATCGAGGCTCATCTGTGCTCCGTCCACCAGAGCGCCGGCCTTCAGGTCCGCCCGGACCGGCGTCACCGAGAGACTGCCATCCATCTTCGTCAGCATCCTGCCTTCGATCGGCTTGGCGATATCGACGTCCCGCATCTCGAGCTTGACGGTCCAGTCGGGCGGCGGAGGTGACTGCTCCGCGATCAGCCCGAAACGGGCTGTCACCTTGGAAGAGATTTCCCCGCTCAGCTCCTCCGGCTGCAATCCGATCCGGTCCAGCGCGTTGATCGGGTGATAGGTGATCAGTTCGGCGACCGCATCCGCCTTGCCGCTGACCGACATTGACAGCTCCGCCATCAATGGCTGCTGGTCCGCCGCCGGAATTGAAAACACCGCGTCGTTTACATCGACAGTCCGGCCTGTCGGAAAAAATGCGGTTGCCGAACCGATGTTGAAGCTGATTTCCGATCCGCGCAGCCGCATGTGGCCCACGGTATCGCGCAATGGCGGAATGTCGCCGGCGACATTCATCCGCGCCCGTTCGATATCAAAATCGATCTGCAACTGGTTTTCGTCAAAATGGATGTCGCCGTAAGGCTTGTAATGGCCCGCCGGCGCGGCAAGCTGAATCCGGCCATTGCTCACGGTTCCGCCGTAGAGATTTTCCAGCACCCATTGCCGTGCCCGCTTTCCCATCCAGTAGGGCCAAAGCTGCTTGACCGCGGCTGTCGACATCCGTGGCGCCTCCGCCACCAGATTGATTTCCGGTGAAATCCCCTCGACAAATCGCCAGGAAGCAGACCCGACCATGGCGCCTTGCGAGGACGCAACGGTCAGTTCTTCCGCGACAAGTTTGCGGGCCGCCGCATCGAACCAACCGAACGCCTTGCCATCAAACGAGATCGGCTCCTCGTCGGAATCGCCGGGAGCGGCAAGCCCCTTGTTGATGACGAAATCAAACGCGATGCCGTCGCCGCCGATCTTTTCGATCCGGTCCGCATCGATCAATCCGCCCGTGAAAGGCAGAACAGTTTCACCGACACGAATGATCGAAGGCGTGATCTCCATCTTGTGCTGTCTTGGCATGTAGACAAGATTGACGCGCGCGTCGCGCAGGTCCGCCGTAACCCCGCCCATCGTCATGGTGCCGTCGATTGCGTTCACCTTGATAGCCAGAGCGGCCTTTCTCTTGGCGGTGGCCCGCCCGGCGGTAAACGTTATTTCCAGCGGGGCGGTCACCCCGTTCTGACGGTCACTCGGACCATCGGTCAGGAAATCGACCGCCAGCCCCCCTATTTCGCCGGTAATCTTCGACAGCGTGCTTTCATTGGCCCGCGCGCTGGCGGTTCCGTTGAACGCAATACTGCGTCCATTGCGCTCGATTTCGGCATCGATCTGGTAATGCGTCTTGTCGATCCTTTGCACCGTGGCATTCTCGATCACCACCGGCACGCCGGCACCCGATATCATGATGTCGGAAAACCGGAACGCGGCCGCCTCCACGGCGTCAACCTGCACGGCGACCCGATTGAGCGCCGTAAACAGCTGCTCGATCATCGCCTCCGTCCCATCGACCCGGAATCCGGCAAGATCGGTCAGGTTGAAACCATCTCCTTGCGGCGCGGCGAGTTCGACCCCGCCAACATCAACCGAGGAAATGGATACCTTTCCCGCCAGCAGCGCCATGGCATCCAGGGAGATCAGGATGCTGCCCGCGCGGCTCGCCCGCGACTGGCCGTCGCGCCGTTCCACCACGACGTCCCGCGCCAGAAGCGCAAGCTTCGCGCGGCTTGTCAGACGCAGAGCTGCCGAACTGAGTTCTGCCCGGCTGTCCGGCCCGACCGCCTGAGCCAGCACCTTTTGCGCACGGTCCCGGATGAACCCGTCGGCGACACCGGTTTCAAGCCCTCCCACCAGCACGGCGCCGAGCACGACCAGCAGCAGACAAAGACTGATGATCCACTTCACGACCGAACCTGACCAGTGACCCGGATGGTAGCCGCGCACCAGGATCTGGTCATCCGCATTCGCCGACGGAAATTTGTGCAACCCGATAATGTCGCGTTTTTTAAACAGAACCTTGTCTATCGGGTGATCCGGCATGGGCGTAGGGATGTTATCTTTCTGTTTTATCGGTGATTCTGCTGGACTGCTGGCAATGCGGTTATATATCGCCTGAAAGCGGGGTCACCTGCAAAAAAACACGTATGAACCGGTGAAAGGTTTCCACGATGAGCGAACTTGGCGAAGGCGCAACCGCGCCGAAATTTGATCTGCCACGCGATGGCGGCGGAAACGTGTCGCTGGCAAGCCTTGCTGGCAAGAAAGTGGTTCTGTTCTTCTACCCGAAGGACAACACCAGCGGCTGCACCACGGAGGCGATCGATTTCACCTCGCTCGCAGGTGAATTTTCCACGGCCGGCGCGGTGCTTGTCGGAATGTCGCCTGATTCCGTCAAGGCGCATGACAAGTTCATCGCCAAGCACGATCTCGGTGTCATTCTCGCCTCCGACGAGGACAAATCAGTGCTGGAAGCCTATGGCGTCTGGAAGGAAAAGAGCATGTACGGCCGCAAGTACATGGGCGTTGAACGCTCCACCTTCATCATTGATGGCGAGGGGAAAATTGCCAGGGTCTGGCGCAAGGTCAAGGTCGCCGGTCATGCCCAGGCTGTACTCGAGGCTGTTCAGACGCTTTGATGCACGTTTGAAAGCAAGGATCCGGACTGAAAATTGTCAACTGACGCACACCTCATTCTCTCCCTCCGCGACGGCGCCGCACGGGCAATCCTGGCCGCGGACCTCGCGGAGAAAACCGCTCTCGCCCAGGACGTGGCCAGGCGCTGGCACCAACGGCGCTTGTCGTTGCGCTCTCCGCTCGACACCCTAGCGCCCTTGCGGCCCGGCAGGCCTGAAAAACCGGAGCTGGTACCGCCGACGCAGGTCATGCGCCGGTCACTCAATTCGCAGCGCGGACGCATAGCGCTTTTGCACGCCATCGCCCATATCGAGCTCAACGCGGTCGACCTCGCGCTCGATATCGTCGCCCGTTTTGCAGCCTCCCCCATGCCGCAGAGCTTTTTCGACGGATGGATGCAAGTCGCCTTTGAAGAAGCCAAGCATTTCAATCTCGTCCGTGAGCGGCTTCGTGCACTCGATGCCGACTATGGCGACATGCCTGCCCACGACGGGCTCTGGCAGGCAGCCCACGATACGCGAAACGATCTGACCGCGCGCCTCGCAGTGGTTCCGCTCATTCTCGAAGCAAGAGGGCTCGAAGTCACCCCGTCCCTCAGAGCCAAGATGCGCGAGGCCGGCGATCACGACAGTGCCGCCGTGCTCGACATCATCTACGAGGACGAGAAAAAGCATGTTGCGATCGGCGCCAAATGGTTCCGGTTCATCTGCGCCCGGGAAGGCAGGGATCCGGCGGAAACCTTCAGGCTGTTGGTTCGGGCCAATTTCCGTGGCGGCCTGAAACCGCCCTTTAACGATCTCGCCCGCGCAGCGGCCGGCCTGACGCCGACCTTTTACCGCGCGCTGTCCAGCCAAAACATGTCCTGACGCAAATCTATTGCGCCACACGGGCAGCCGCTCAAGCGTTTGTTAACCTTAACAGGGTGTAATCCAGTCGAGCAATTAACGGCAACCCGTTCTGACGAGGATTATTGAGTGTCGCAGAGGCAGGAAAGCCGCGTATTTGGCAAGCGTCCAAAACGGTCCCACACGATCATTTTCGCCAGCGGCGAGACAATCCGCCACATCACGATCCGCCCATGGATTGCCGGCCTGTTCATGTCCGTGCTCGGCGTCATGGCGATTGGCTATCTCGGCGCCACCTCCTACCTTGTTCTGCGAGACGATCTGATCGGCGCGACGATGGCCCGCCAGGCACGCATGCAACACGCTTACGAGGATCGCATCGCAGCCTTGCGCTCGCAGGTCGACCGGGTAACCAGCAGACAGTTGCTCGACCAGCAGCTGATGGAAGAAAAGGTCGCCGAACTGATTGCCCGCCAAAATGCGCTGAGCAATCGCCATGGCAAGCTTGGCCCATTGCTTGACCGCGCCGGGATTTCGCCGGTCCAGATCCCGGTGCCGACCGGCAAGCCGGAAAAACAGGCATCCCTGCCGAACGTCACCGCCAAAGCGCCGCGTCTCGCCGCCCTCGCCTCGAGATCAACCGTCATCAACGATCCTGCAGATCTGCGCGTCAATCCCCTCGCCTACGCCAGCGAAGCGACATCGACCGGTTCCGAGACCGTCGGAGAGCGGGCCGACCGGATCTTCTCGTCGGTCACGCTGTCCCTCAAGTCGATCGAACACGAACAGATCGAGAAGATGCAGGGCCTGGCCATCGATGCCTTTGAAACGGCATCGGAGATCGACGAGATCATCAAGTCCGCCGGCCTGCCGATGCCGGCAATCGACGACACCGCCGTCGGCGGCCCCTTCGTCCGCGCCAACGATCCAAATGCTTTCGAAGCCACACTCGAAGAGCTTGACCAGGCTCTTGGCCGGCTTGATACCGTGCGCCGTCATGCACGCCGGCTTCCCATTGGCGTGCCCGCTCCGGGCCGGGAAATCACCTCCCGCTTCGGCAATCGCCGCGATCCGTTCCTCGGTCGCCTGGCCTTTCACAGCGGCATGGATTTTCGCACTCCGACCGGCACCCCGATTTACAGCACCGGTTCGGGCATCGTTGTTCATGCCGGGCGTAATGGCGGCTATGGCAAGATGGTCGAGATCGACCATGGTAACGGCATCACCACACGCTACGCCCATCTGTCCGCCGTTGAAGTTCGCGAAGGCGATCGGGTGATTTCGGGCGGGCGCATCGGACGGTCCGGCTCCACCGGCAGGTCCACCGGCCCGCACCTGCATTATGAAGTCCGCCGCAATGGCAATGCCGTCGACCCGATGCGCTTCCTCAAGGCTGCCCGGAAACTCAAGCCGCTTCTCGTTTCCAACTGATTTTCCGCTGCTTCACTCCGGCGTGCGCCTCATGTGGCCGGACGGTAACTGCACTTCCTTGAAGGGCACCGGAATCCGGCGTCTTCATCCAGCCAAACCACGTATCAATCGATTAATGCCAATCCGGCGCGCCAACAGGCCCGTCGCGACACCTCGTTTTCGCATCGAAATCATTGAAAAACCGCATCAGTGCACCGGGTTACGCGTGCATCAGCCAGCGCCAAACCGGGCTTTTCCTTGACTTAATACACTGCAACGACTATGCGGAACTCACTGGGATCGTGAAAAGACCGCGCTCCCGCGCATAGCCGCACTCTCCGAAACGGAAAACGCCCCCAATTGACCACTTTTGCTGACCTTGGCTTAAGCCAAAAAGTATTGTCCGCCGTAACTGACGCCGGCTACACGACGCCAACCCCAATTCAGGCAGGCGCCATCCCGCCAGCGCTCGAACGGCGCGACATTTTGGGCATCGCCCAGACCGGAACCGGCAAGACCGCTTCCTTCGTGTTGCCGATGCTGACAATGCTCGAAAGAGGCCGCGCCCGGGCACGGATGCCGCGCACTCTGATCCTTGAGCCAACGCGCGAACTCGCAGCACAGGTTCATGAAAATTTTGAGAAATACGGCAAGAACCACCGTCTCAACATCGTTCTGCTGATCGGCGGCGTCTCCTTTGACGAACAGGATCGCAAGCTTGAACGCGGTGCCGACGTTCTGATCGCAACACCTGGACGGTTGCTCGACCACACCGAACGCGGCAAGCTGTTGATGACAGGCGTCGAGCTGCTGGTCATCGACGAAGCCGACAGAATGCTCGACATGGGGTTCATTCCCGACATCGAACGCATTGTGAAATTCATTCCGTTCACCCGCCAGACGCTGTTTTTCTCGGCCACCATGCCGCCGGAAATCCAGAAGCTTGCCGACAAGTTTCTGCAAAACCCTGCCCGCATCGAGGTGGCTCCGCCCTCCTCAACGGCCGCGACCGTCGAGCAGCGGCTTGTCGCCTGCGGCAGCAAGGACTTCGAAAAGCGCGAACGCCTGCGCGACTTGATCAACTCCCAGAGCGAGCTGACCAACGCCATCATTTTCTGCAATCGCAAGAAAGATGTGGCCGATCTCTACAAATCGCTCGAAAAACACGGTTTTTCGGTCGGCGCCTTGCATGGCGACATGGATCAGCGCTCGCGCACCAATATGCTACAGGGTTTCAAGGACAACGAGATCACGCTTCTCGTGGCCTCCGATGTTGCAGCCCGCGGCCTCGATATTCCGGCTGTCAGCCACGTCTTCAATTTCGATGTCCCGATCCACGCCGAGGACTATGTCCACCGCATCGGCCGCACCGGACGCGCCGGCCGCGCCGGAGCTGCCTTCACGATGGTTTCGCGCCGGGATGCCAAATATGTCGACGCCATCACCAAGCTGATCGATCGCGAGATCGAATGGCTTGACGGTCAGGAAGCCATTCAGTCCGCCGACCCGGCTGATGACAAGCCCGCTCGTGGCCGCCGTGGCGAAAGCAAGTCGCCCGCACGCCGCTCCAGCCGTGGTGAGAAGCGCAGCCCCGAAGAAAAGGCCGAGCCCGTTGTAGCAGCTGAAGCTGTGGTGGAAGTCGTAGAAACAGACAACATCGTCGAGACTGCGGCTAAGGAAGAAGCTCCGCGCCGGCAACGCGAAGAGCGTCAGCCCCGCCAGGAACGAGCAGAGCGCGCTCCAGCGCCGCAACGCGCTCCGGAACCGGCCAACGCCAATGACGACCGCAATCGCGGCCGCAATCGCCGTGGTCGCGACAATGAGGATCGCGAGCCGACACCGGTCGGTTTCGGCGATGAGATTCCCGCCTTCATGATGATCGCCGGCAAGTGCTGATCATCTGAGCGACATCAGACTTTACGAATTCCAGCCGCCGGCGCCATTGCCGGCGGTTTTTTTGTATCTGCCGGCCATGGATGTCAGCTCTGCCGTCAGGGCTCTACCGGTGCGGCCGGAGCGCCATCATCGAGCGGTTGCAGGATGTCGGCGATCCGGTCCCGCAACCATTGATGAGCTGCCGAGGAGGTCGAGCGCCGGTGCCAGACCATGGTGATCTGGGCCAGGTCGAGCGGCATCGGCGCTTCGTAGATTGCCAATCCCGCCGTAGCTGCGACCCGCAAGGCCAACTGGTGGGGGATCAGCGCGACAAGATCTGACCCTGCGACGGCACGATAAACCCCCGAGAACACCGGCAAGGTCATGGCGACATGCCGCTTTCGCCCGACACGGGCCAAAGCCGCATCTCCCAGGCTCGTAAGCTTTCCCTCGGGCGAGAACAGCACGTGACCCAGATCGCAAAACAGATCGATCGGCACCGTGTCTCCGGGTTTCAGTCCGGCCCGCTTGAAGCGCGGGTGGTCATGACGGGCAATAATCGAAAACCGTGACCGGAACACCGGCCGCTGCACCGCCCAGTCCGGCAGCGTCGTCGCCGGGATCAGCGCAAGATCGACCTCGTAACGCTCGATGGTATCGACATAGCTGTCGGGCACCAGGTCGACCAATTGCACACGCACCCCCGGCGCCTTTCTGGAGACGAAATCGGCAAGGCTAGGCATCAGCATCTCGGCGAAGAAATCGCTCCCCGATATCCTGAAGTTCGCCACGGCCGTCGCCGGATCGAACCGCTTCGGGTTCTCGAACATCTGCTCGATACCGTCGAGTATCTCGCGCAGCGGCTGTTCCAGCGATTTGGCATAGACGGTCGGCTCCAGCCCCTGGCCTCGCCGCAGGAACAAGTCATCGTCAAGAGCAGCGCGCAACCGGCCAAGACTTGCCGAAACAGCGGGCTGCGACAAGCCGATGCGATGCCCCGCCTTCACGGTCGAGCCTTCGCGAAGCAGGGCATCGAGCACCCGCAACAAGTTCAGATCGAACACCGCTAAATTCATCACGGAAATACCTTGAATAAGAAAATGCGATTTAACGAATAGATACACCTGATCTAACGTCCGTTCAATCGAATGCGCATTCGTGACCTTCCAGCCCTAGCCACCGGAGGAAACGATGAAGACCAACATCCTGGGCGTCGATGCCATTGAATGGCTGGGCGTCCATTACAAGACCATTCTCGAAACCCAGGACAGCGGCGGCGTCATGTCGGTCGTCGATACCGTGTCACCGCCCCATTCCGGTCCGCCCCGCCATGTCCATCATGATGCCGATGAAACCTTCGTGATGCTCTCAGGTGACGTGCTGTTCTGGCTCGAAGGCGAGGAGACAAGCCGCGGCCCGGGGGAAACCATGTTTGTTCCGCGCGGAAAACAGCACACGTTTCGGGTGGTCAGCGCCACGCCGTCGCGACACCTGATCATTCTCACGCCTGGCGGTTTCGAAGGCTTTTTCGCCGAGATGGCGGCCGGCAACTTCCGTATTCCCGAGGACATGCCCGCAATAGCTGCCGTCGCCACGCGCTATCATCTTGATTTTACCGGGCCACCCCTTTGACCGGCCACACCAGGAGGAGAATGAAAATGAACACGATAGCAACCAGGTTTTTCGCCACCGCCGCCCTGTTCGCCCTGTGCGGCATGGCATGGGGAATCCAGATGTCGGCGACCCACGACCACACCCTGTCTCCCGCCCACGGCCATCTCAACCTGATCGGCTTCGTGGCCATGGCGGTGTTCGGCACCTACTACGCACTCCATGAAACCGCCGCATCGACGCGGATTGCCGGCATCCATTACCTGCTCGCCGTCGCCTCGGTCGTCATCCTCATTCCCGGCATCGTCATGGCGATTTCCGGAACCGGGGAAATCCTTGCCAAGGTCGGCTCCGTGCTGGCGCTCGGCTCGATGGCGCTGTTCGCATTCACGGTTATTCGCCACGGCGCCGTGAGGAAACCGGCAGCCGCTGTGCTCTAGTCACTCTTGGGAGTTTTACCCATACGGCTTGCACCGGCGACACCCGGTGCGGGCCGAGCCCCATGCCAGCCGGTCAGCCGCAACCACAACCGGCTACTTCTTCGCCCGCAGTGCCGCGGCCCAGGCCAATCCGACCCATTTCGTCAACTCGTCGGGGTCATCGAGCGCTGCGTCGGGAATGGACCAGTAGGGCATCGCCACCGGCTTGTTCTTGCCCTCATAGACCCATTGGCTGGACCCGGCCCCGGCAAATTCCGGCGCACTTTCCGCGTCAGCCTTGAGCAATATCTCGCCGCTGACCTCAAGCGCCAGGATCTTGCCCTGGTGATAGACCCCCTTGCCCCCGAACATCCGCTTGATCGTCACCTCGCCGAGGCTTTCAAACATGTCGCGGATCGCATCATTGTCCATGCCGTGGCTCCTCCGCTTCCGTCACGCCGCCCGCCAGCCGCACCGCCTCCGGCGTGTCGACGTCGAGCCGCGCCGCCGGGCCGATCTCGACATCGATCACCGGCCAGACACCGCTTTCGATCAGCGCCCGCGCGCCGACATCGCCCGTTAGTTCCATGGCCTCCGTAAAGGCCGCCCGCGGCAGGATCACCGGATTGCCGCGCCGCTCGCCGTCGCAGGCACGCACGATCGCAGTGCCGTGGTTATCGATGAAGGCTGCGATCAGCATGTCCAGGTGCGCCGCCGTCAGTGCCGGCATGTCACCCAGCAGAACCAGGGCACCCGCGGCCTCGCTGTCCAGCGCCCCCAGGCCCAGTTTCAGCGAAGACGCCATACCGGAGGCGAAGTCACGGTTTTCGACCATGTGCAGATTGAGGCCCTTGAGGCTAGCGGCAACATCCGCGCCGCGATGCCCGGTCACCACCACCGTCTGGCTCGCCTTGGACGCCAGCGCGGTGCCCGCCATCTTGCGGATCAGCGCTTCACCGTCGAACTGCGCCAGCAGCTTGTGGCCTGCCTCACCGCCCATGCGGCTCGCCCGCCCGGCGGCAAGCAGCACAACACCGACCCCTGTCCCGGCCTTGCTCTTGCGTGCCCGGTCACTTGCCTGCCGGGGTTGCGGCCGGGTCGGGATCTCCTTGAGCAGGCCGCCGACGCCCATGCGGGCGATATCCAGCGAGGACGGCGTTTGGCCTGCCAGGATCCGCGCCAGCACCCAGTCGAAACCGTTCTCCCGCGGACTGCGCGCGCAACCCGGCGCGCCGATCACCGGGACCTTGCCCAAAGACCCAAGCACCAGCAGGTTGCCCGGATCGACCGGCATTCCCACCCGCACGACGTTGCCGCCCGCCTTGCGGATCGCCGCCGGGATGACATCCTCCGGATCGGTGACCGCCGATGCGCCAAAGACGATGATCATCTCATGGGTTTCGGCCATCCGCCCAATCTCGGTGGCAACCGCGTCCGTATCATGGGCAACGCGGCATTCTTCGGCGAGAACCGAACCGCTTGGCGCCAGCCGGTCAGCCAGAAGATCGCGGGTCTTGTCCATCACCGAGGTTTTCAGTGTCGGCAGCGTCGTCGCGATCAATCCGGCGCGCACAGGCCGGAACGGCTTCACCTGCGCAAAGCCGGCGCCGGCGATGGCCCGCCTGGCATGGTTCAGCGACATGCCGGAGACCGCCAAGGGAATGATCTTGATGGTGGCAACCATTTCGTCGGGCTGAACCGGTGTGCAATCTGCAAGACAAGCGAATGTGATGGCCGGGTCGATCGTGTTGAAATCATCGACCTGCAAGCGTTCCACGCTGAAAAGCCCGGCACTGGTTGCATACAGATTGACCCGGCCGGTCGATGCGCTGGCAGCCCGGATGTTCGGGCCGCCGAAAGCCTGCGCAAGCGCCGCCGCCGCCGCATCCTCGCCAACGTCATCCCTGCGCAGCCGCGCAACGATCACCTCCTTGAGCCCGCCCAACGAAAGCAGCTTCAGATCGGCGGTGGTGAGGATGTGCCCCTTCTTCAGCCGCTGCGTTCCAAGCGTCAGCGAATGCGCCAGCACCGCTCCTTCGGCATCCTTGATCGCGACCGGACCGAATTTCATGGCTCAAGCTTTCACTCGCTGCTCAGGCTTGCGCAGCGCCGAAATCACCTGCCCCAGGACGGCCACGGCGATCTCTTCGGGGCTTTGCGCCCCGATATCGATGCCGATCGGGGCATCGATGCGGCCAATCTGCTGTTCGGACAATCCCGCCTCGGTGAGCCGCTCCACCCGCCGTCCATGGGTCTTGCGCGATCCCAGCGCGCCGACATAGAACGCGCCCGCTTGAAGTGCCGAGATCAGCGGCCAGTCGTCGATCTTCGGATCATGGGTGACCGCCACCAGGGCCGTGAACGCATCGATCGGCCGGTCGCTGAGCGCATCCTCCGGCCAGTCGGCAATCAGATCGACATTTTCAAACCGTTCCGGCGTGGCAAAGGCCGTACGCGGGTCGATCACCCGCACGTCAAAGCCCGTCATCGCCGCCATCGGCGCCAAGGCTTGCGAAATGTGCACCGCGCCGATGATCACCATCCGCGGCGCCGGCAGATGCACGTTGAGGAAAAACCGTTGACCCTCGGCCTCCACCGCCCCGGATTTGCCCGAGCGGAAAGCCTTTTCGATGGCTTCCCCGAGCTCTCCTGCAATCGGGTCGCCTTTCATCACCAGCCGGTTGCGGCCATCGGCAAGATCGGTGAGCAGGATCGCGGCCTGACGGTCGCGCCGGGCCGCATTGAGCTTCCTGAGCAGGTGCGGGTCCATCAGCCGACCCGTTCCAGGTAGACCTGGATCTTGCCGCCGCAGGACAGCCCGACCCGCCAGGCGGTTTCGTCGGCAACCCCGAACTCGAGCATTTTCGGTTCCCCGCTGGCAATCACATCCGCGGCCTCCGAAATCACCGCGCCCTCGACGCAACCGCCCGACACCGAACCGCTGAAATTGCCCTCTGAATCGATCACCAGATGGCTGCCGACCGGGCGTGGCGCCGATCCCCAGGTCTCGATCACGGTGGCCACCGCCACCTCGCGGCCATCCAGCATCCAGCGCTCGGCCAGCATCAGCGGATCAAGCTGATCCTCGTTGGATTGAGCGAGAGTTTGCGATGTCATGCCTGCCTCCACCATGTTGTCTTGGAATATGGCCCCTGCCACCGGATGATGACAAGTGGGATTACAGATAGCGCCGCGGATCGGATTTCTCGGATCCCTTTTCACCGAGCGCCGACACCAGATCGGCCATCGCATCGATATTGTGGACCGCCCGGAACTCGTCGACATGCGCCAGCATGGTGCGGACCCCACGGGCCCGGGCTTCGAACCCGTCAAAGCGGAGCAGCGGATTGAGCCAGATCAGCCGCCGGCAGGAGCGGTGCAGCCGGTCGATCTCGGCATCGAGCTCGTCGATCGAATCCCGCTCCAGCCCGTCGGTGATCAGGATCACCACCGCTCCCTGCCCCAGCACCCGGCGCGACCATTGCCGGTTGAACAGTCTCAGCGCCTCGCCGATCCGGGTGCCGCCGGACCAGTCCTTGACCGCACCAGTGCATTGGTCGACGGCGTCATCGGGGTCCTTGTTGCGCATCTGGCGGGTGATGTTGGTCAGCCTGGTGCCGAACAGGAAGGTATGAACCCCGCGTCGCTTCTCGCTGATCACATGCATGAAATGCAGGAATATCCGCGTGTACTGGCTCATGGAGCCGGAAATGTCGGCAATGATGACCAGCGGCGGGTGCACCTTCCGGCGGGTGCGGAACCTTGGCAGGATCAAATCGCCGCCGGTGCGCATCGCAGCCCGCATGGTCGCGCGCGGGTCAATCCGCTTTGGCAATGACGAGGGTTTGTAGCGCCGGGTCTCGACCTGGTCGAACGGCAGCGACAACGCCCCGATTGCACGTTTTGCCTCGTCCAGTTCGGCGGCCGTCATCTGGGCAAAATCCTGTTGCCGCAGCACCTCGTTGCCCGAAACCGTCTCCCGCGCATCGATATCGATGACCGGCTTGTCCTCGGGCGGCCGGCTTTTTTCATGGCCTTCAAACAGCGCCTGGCTGACCCGGGTCTCGCCGGCCTTGAGCTTTTCTCGCTGCTTGTTCTCCATCGCCACCGGAGAAAACATCGCAATCATCTTCTCGACCAGATCCCGTGTCCGCCAGAACAGCTTGAACGCCTGGTCGAATACCTCGTGGTCTTCCCGCCGCTTGACGAAGACCGAGTGCAGCACCCAGTAGAATTCCTCGCGGCTGCCGATGCCGGCGATCTGCACCGCCTCCACGGCGTCGCGCACCGCAGCCGGGCCGACCTTCAAGCCCGCCTTGCGCAGCACCCGGGCAAAATAGACGATGTTGTTGACGATGCGGCCATCGCCGCCCTTGAAGTCAATCGCGTTTGCGGCTTCCGCCATCAGATTGCCTGGGCCAGATCGGCCTTCACCTCGGCCAGCAGTTCCCGGCCGGCGCTGCCTTCGATGCGGGCGATGTCGTCCTGGTACTTGAGCAGCGTTCCGAGCGTATCGGACACGGTTTCCGGATCGAGCGCCAACCGGTCGAGTTCGGTCAGCGCCGTCGCCCAGTCGATGGTTTCGGCCACGCCCGGGCTCTTGAACAGGTCCATCTGCCTCAGCTTCTGCACGTAGGCGACCACCTGGCGTGACAGCTCCTCGTGACACCCGGGAACCTTCAGCCGGACGATCTCCAGCTCCACCTCGGCGTTCGGATAATCCACCCAGTGATACAGGCAGCGCCGCTTCAGCGCATCGTGGATCTCGCGGGTCCGGTTCGTGGTGATGATGACAATCGGCGGTTCCTGCGCGCTGATCGTGCCCAGTTCGGGGATCGTCACCTGGTAGTCCGACAGGATTTCCAGCAGGAACGCCTCGAAAGCCTCGTCCGTCCGGTCAAGCTCGTCGATCAGGAACACCGGCGCACGGCCGCCGCTTCCTTCAAGTGCCTGCAGCACCGGGCGCCGGATCAGGTGTTTTTCCGAGAAGATATTGCGCTCGATCGCGTCGCGATCATCCTCGCCGGTGGCTTCCGCCAGCCGGATCTCGAGCATCTGCGCCGGATAGTTCCACTCGTAGACCGCCGAAGAGACATCAAGTCCTTCATAGCACTGCAGCCGGATCAGCGGACGGTCGAGCGCCTTGGCCAGCACCTTGGCGATCTCGGTCTTGCCGACACCCGCCTCGCCTTCCAGAAACAACGGCCGTTGCATGCGAAGGCTGAGAAACAACACCGTCGCAAGCGCCCGGTTGGCCACGTAATCCTGGCCCGAAAGCAAGGCCAGCGTTTCATCAATCGAAGTTGGCAGCGGATTGGTGATCGACATCATGGCTCCGGTTTATCGGCAAAAGCGCCCGTCGCCCCAAGGCTAAACAGAATGATATCCGCGGTCCATATACAAAAGCGCCGCGCCCGCAGGCCCCACCCGCAATCCGGTGACCTCTCCGAACAGCACGGTGTGGGTTGCCACCACCTTGGCCTCGATCAACCGGCAATCGAACACCGCCGCAGCACCGACCAGCGCCGGCGCTCCGGTGCTGATCGTGTCCCATTCGGCCTGGGCGAAGCGTTCCTCGACATCGAGGTGATCAAGACCCGAGAACGCCACCGCCAGATGTTCATGCTCGGCCATCAATGTGTTGAGCGCAAAGACACCCGATTCGGTGAAGATCTCGTTGTGCGGATTGGAGTGATTGAGACAGACCAGCAGCGTTCCCGGGTTATCGGAAACCGAACAGGCGGCCGTCACCGTCACGCCGCGGCGCGTGCCTTCATGCGCCGTCGTGGCGAGTTGCACGTGGCCGGCATACCGCGCCATCGCGTTGCGGTAGTCCTTGGAATCAATGATTTGCCGTTTCAACACGCCTGCGCCTTAATCTTGGGGCCACAATCCTGAAATTGGTCCCGGTAGTCACGAAGTTGCTGACCATACATAAAGTGCGAACTGCAATTTGAAACCCGCCGCCCGCGACTTTTTCTCCCTCAGCACCGGCAGCAAACCCGCAAGCGGCGGATTTTGCTTGGAATAGTGCTCGGCGGCGGGCTAAATACCGGCCATGATGATCCGTTCCGCGCTTTCCATTCCGGGCCTCGTCTCGGCCACGATCCTGGCTCTGCTGTTGATCGCTGTGCCGGCGCGGGCTGAGACAGGACTGCATGTCGGACTGGTCATTCCCCAGTCGGGTCAATTCAAGCCCCTGGGAGATCATGTCCGGGAGGCTTTCGAAACATTCGAAGCCGGCCACCCCAATGTCTTCGGCGATATTGTCGAGGGCGACGACAGTTGCTCCGAGCAGGCAGGCGTCGACGCGGCCGCGGCGATGATCGAAGCCGGCGTCAACATCGTGGTCGGTTTCCTGTGCACAGAAAGCCTTGCGGCCGCACTGCCGCTGTTGTCGGAAGAAAACATTCCCGTTCTCACCCTGACCGTCCGCGCCGATATCATCGGCGAAGAAGCCGCGCGGCTTGGATGGCAGTTCTTCCGTCTCGCGCCACGCGCGGGCTCCGAGGCCGAGATCGCGGCAGAGGCGATCATCCGGCTCTGGGCCGGCAAGTCCTTCGCCTTGATCGAGGACGGCGCCATATCCGGGCGCGAACTGGTCGAAGCGATCCGCATCAAGCTCGAAAACCGAGGGCTGAAGCCCAATTTTGTCGACAACTACCGTCCCGGACAGGCCACGCAACCCAGCCTGGTGCGCCGGCTGAAGGCCGCCGGCGTCAGCCGTGTCTTCGTTGGCGGCGAGCGCACCGATATGGCCGTCATCGCCAAGGAAGCCGACTATCAGGGCGTGTCGTTCAAGTTCATGGGCGCGGACCTGCTGCATGCGCCGCAGGGTGAAATTCCGATACCCGACGGCACCATTGCGGTGCTCGCAGCCGGCGCCACGCCGGGCCCTGAAGCCGCCGCCGCCACCACCGCGTTCCAAAACCGTGATCTGATTGCGGAAGGATTGCGGATACCGGCCTATGCAGCCGCCGAGATCCTCGGCACCATCGCAACCCGGATGGAGTTCAGCGAGACCGGCCTTGATCAGATCCTGCGCACCACCAGTTTTTCAACGGCGCTCGGCCCCGTGACGTTCGATCAGAACGGCGAACGCCGTGAACCGGGCTTTGTGCTTGCCGTGCTTCATGACGGCGAGTTCAAGCGGTTGAGCGTCGAGGAGTCGGCGCGCATTGCCGGAGAAAGCCAATGATGAAGACCGGGCCGCGCAACCTGATCACCGACGTCGCCGGGCTCACCGTCGGCAATGCCGGCGATGCCGGGCTCAACTCCGGTGTCACCGCCATCCTCTGCGATCCCCCGGCAATCGCCGCAGTCCAGGTGCTCGGCGGCGCGCCGGGCACCCGCGAAACCGATCTTCTCGAGCCGCACAACACGGTTGAAACCGTCAATGGCATTGTCCTGTCCGGCGGATCGGCCTTCGGGCTTGATGCCGCCAGCGGCACCCAGGCCTGTCTGCGCGAACAGGGCAAGGGCTTTGAAGTCGGCCCGCACCGCATTCCGATCGTGCCCGCAGCTATCCTGTTCGACCTGATCAATGGTGGCGACAAGGACTGGGGACAATATCCGCCCTATCGCGAGCTGGGCTACCAGGCCGCAGCCGCCGCGTCCGAGGATTTTGCCATCGGAACCGCAGGGGCTGGCGTCGGCGCCCTCACGGCAACCTTCAAGGGCGGGCTCGGCTCCGCTTCCGCGCTGGTCGCTGATGGTCTGACCGTCGGCGCGCTTGTTGCGGCCAACCCGATGGGATCCGCCACCATCGGCGAGACCCGCCAATTCTGGGCCGCGCCTTTCGAGATCGGAGACGAGTTCGGCGGCCTCGGCATGCCCTCGCCCCTCCCGGCGGATGCGTCGGAGCTGAAGATCAAGTTCCGCGACATGGCACGCGGCGTCTCCAACACCACCATCGCCGTCATCGCCACCGACGCCAGCCTGACCAAGGCCGAAGCCAAGCGTCTGGCGATTGCCGCCCATGCCGGCTTTGCCCGGGCGATCTGGCCGTCCCACACCCCCTATGACGGCGATCTGGTGTTTGCGCTGGCCACCGGCGCCTCGGGCCGCAAACCTTCACACAGCGAATTCCTCGACCTGTGCGCGGCCGCCGCCTCGACCATGAGCCGGGCCATCGCCCGCGGAATCTACGAAGCAAGCTCCGATCCGCGCGACCTGATGCCGGCCTGGACAGCAGTTCAAGAGTAAACCGGTTCCGGTTGTCCACCCGCCCCGGTAGTGATACCCGGTCAGCCTGACCAATCAGAGATGCCCCAATGTCGTCTGCGTTTCACACCCTGCCCGTTTTGACTGCCGCACCGCTTGGGCGGATTGCGGCAAGCCGACTTGTTCAATGAGCAATCCAGTCAAACGATTCAGGGGACCGGCGCCCAGAGCGGCCAACGACAATTCCAATCTCGGCGACCGGTTGGCAGCGGCGAAGCTCAACTGGCGCGAAACCCTTTATGGTGCCATCGGCTGGGGCGCAGCCATGGCGATATCGGCGCAATTGTCGATCTGGTTGTCGATGGCAGCCCTGACCAGCCACTACTGGAGCCTGACGGCGCTGGTGTTTTTCGGCGCCGCATGCGCCTGGCCATTCAGCCTTGCGACCTTCCGCTTCATCGCCTTCCGGCGCGCCCGCGAAGCCGCCTTCGCAGCCGCATTCCTGTCGCTGACCGCCTTTACCATCGGCATGACCGCAATAGCATTCGCAGTGATCTACCGGAACTTCTATGCCCAGTGGCACGGTGATCCGTTCACCAAGCTGTGGCTGGCCCAGCTTGTTTTCACCACCGCGTCGGCCCTCTACCAGTTCGCGGTTCAGGGGGTGCGGCTCTATCTTCCACTCGGCCTGGTGTTCCTGTTTGCCGCCTCCTATCTGCTGGCACGGAGCCACCACCTGCCAAAACGGCCAAAAACCGGCATTATTCCCTAGACAACCCCGGTCTGAAGTTTGCTTCCGGGCAGAAATGGTCTATTCCCGCTGCAACGCAACACACGCACGGATTTTGCCATGATACCCCGCTACTCCCGCCCGGAAATGGTCTCTGTCTGGTCGCCGGAATCGAAGTTCCGCATCTGGTTCGAGATCGAGGCCCACGCCTGCGACGCACTGGCAGACCTCGGGGTCATCCCCAAGGACGCCGCCAAGACCATCTGGGAAAAGGGTGGCGCTGCGACGTTCGACGTCGATCGCATCGACGAGATCGAACGCGAGACCAAGCACGATGTCATCGCCTTCCTCACCCATCTGGCCGAAATCGTCGGCCCTGACGCCCGTTTCGTCCACCAGGGCATGACCTCCTCGGACGTGCTCGACACCTGTTTCAACGTCCAGCTGGTCAAGGCGACCGACCTGCTTCTCGCCGATATGGACGCTCTGCTCGCCGCCATCAAGCGCCGCGCCTACGAGCACAAGGATACCGTCTGCATCGGCCGCTCGCACGGCATCCACGCCGAACCTGTCACCTTCGGCTTGAAGATGGCCGAAGCCTATGCCGAGTTCGACCGCTGCCGCACCCGTCTCGTCAATGCCCGCGAGGAAATCGCCACCTGCGCCATTTCCGGCGCCGTCGGCACCTTCGCCAACATCGACCCGCGCGTCGAAGCCCATGTCGCCAAGGCCATGGGTCTGACCGCCGAACCTGTCTCCACCCAGGTCATCCCGCGCGACCGGCATGCGATGTATTTCGCAACGCTCGGCGTCATCGCCTCTTCCATCGAGCGCGTTGCTACCGAAATCCGCCATTTGCAGCGCACCGAGGTGCTGGAAGCCGAGGAGTT
>Ga0189291_100247_pt1 | contig 31897 bp, 29 predicted proteins | sample UW1redminimetaG_FD_130331 | JGI IMG/M metagenome (GOLD analysis project Ga0189291, IMG submission 130331) | Marine microbial communities from the Costa Rica Dome - UW179B-red mini metaG | ecosystem: Environmental > Aquatic > Marine > Oceanic > Photic zone | place: Costa Rica: the Eastern Pacific... | reverse complement strand
ATTCCTACACCATTAAATGACCACCGAGAGCCGGATTTAAGTTTTGTTATAAATACTTCCAAAACTATTGGGAAATATTTAAGAAAGGGGCATCTTGTTGTCCTAGAATCTACGACCTATCCTTTTACAACAGAAGAGGTGATAGTGCCAATTTTAGAACAGCTTTCGGGGCTAAAATGCAATGATGATTTTTTTGTTGCATATAGCCCTGAGCGAGAAGATCCTGCAAATAAAGATTTTAAAACTGCAAATATTCCAAAGGTAGTTGGGGCTAGTTCGGTAGATGCTTTAGAGCTAGCTCGTAAAATGTACGAAACCTCAATTCATACCACCGTTCCTGTTTCAGATTGTAAAACAGCTGAAGCAGTAAAGCTTACAGAAAATATTTTCAGATCTGTGAATATTGCATTGGTAAACGAATTAAAAGTAGTATATGAAGCTATGGGTATTGATGTGCATGAAGTTTTGAACGCGGCAGATACCAAGCCTTTTGGATTTATGAAATTTACACCCGGTCCAGGTTTAGGAGGGCATTGCATTCCTATTGACCCATTCTATCTTACCTGGAAGGCCAGGGAATTCGATAAACATACGAGATTTATCGAACTTGCTGGAGAGATTAATACTTCTATGCCCTATTACGTTATTGAAAAGACCATCGATGCTTTAAACGCACATAAAAAACCAGTAAACGGTTCTAAAGTTTTGGTTGTAGGTTTAGCATATAAACCTGATGTAGATGATATGAGAGAATCTCCAACTTTTAAAATTTTGGATTTACTCACTGAAAAAGGAGCAGAAGTTTCGTATTTCGATACAAATATTCCTGAAATTCCAAAGACTAGAGAACATGGAGAATGGACAGGAAAAAAAACGATTGAATGGGAACAAGATTTAATCTCAAGTTTTGATGCTGTAATTATTTCTACTAATCATTCAGATGTGAATTACAAAGAATTAGGATCTTGGAGTAATTGTATTATTGATACAAGAAATGCAATGAAGGATTACTCACCCAAAAAAGAAAATCATATATATAAAGCTTAATAAATAAAACATGAAGATAGCTGTAGCAGGAACCGGGTACGTTGGACTTTCATTAGCTGTTTTACTATCGCAACACCAGGAAGTAGTTGCTTTAGATATAATTAAAGAAAAAGTAGATCTAATTAATAAAAGAAAATCTCCAATCAGTGATCCTGAGATCGAAAAATTTCTTACTAGCAAGGATCTTAACCTTCGCGCCACTTTAGATAAAGGTCAAGCTTATGAAGGCGCTGATTTTGTAATTATTGCCACCCCTACCAATTATAATAGTGAAACGAATCACTTTGATACCAAATCTGTTGAAGCTGTTATAAAAGACGTAATGTCTATCAATCCTGATGCAGTAATGGTAATAAAGTCCACTGTTCCAGTCGGATATATTGAAAAAGCTCGAGAGGAATTTAGTTGCACTAACTTAATGTTTTCTCCAGAATTTTTGAGGGAGGGTAAAGCTTTATATGACAATTTATATCCGTCGCGCATTGTAGTTGGAGAACGATCTGAAAGAGCAAAAGTGTTTGCAGGCTTACTAGTTGAGGGAGCACAAAAAAGTGCTGAAGAGATCCCAATTTTATATACTGATTCTACGGAGGCAGAGGCAATAAAGCTTTTTTCAAACACCTATTTGGCTATGCGTGTTGCTTATTTCAACGAGTTGGATTCTTATTGTGAGTCACATGGTCTAAGTTCAGAACAAGTAATCGAAGGTGTAGGACTGGATCCTCGAATAGGTGATCACTATAATAATCCGTCTTTTGGATATGGAGGCTACTGTTTACCAAAAGATACAAAACAGCTTTTAGCAAACTTCCGAGATGTCCCAAATAATCTCATTCGTGCTATTGTTGACGCTAATTCAACAAGAAAGGATTTTGTAGCAAAACAAGTACTTAAAAAAGATCCTAAAGTAGTTGGAATATATAGATTAGTAATGAAGCAGGGTTCTGATAATTTCCGGGCGAGTGCAATTCAGGGAATAATGAAACGCATAAAAGCGAAAGGAATTGAGGTTGTTGTATTTGAGCCTTATTTAAAAGAAGAAGAATTTTATCACTCAAGAGTGATTAAGGATGTAGATGAGTTTAAGAAGATATCTGACATAATTGTTGCAAACCGAATGGTTAAGGAGATCAAAGATGTAGAAACGAAGGTATATACAAGAGATCTGTTTGGGAAGGATTAATCTTAAATTAGTTTTACTATTCTGTATCCGGTTTATGTAAAAATTAGAACTTTATATTCCACCTTAGAGTAAAACCAACCACAGTGAGAATTAAATAAATGATGAGAATTAAATTTTATTTACTGGTATATGCTTGTATAGTTTTTCTCATATTTGGAATGTCGGCATCTGTGTTTTCACAAGTTTCTTTGGTGCCGGCAACACATTCTGTCTATGATTGGCTTTCCTATCAAAGAGCTTCTGGTTTGATTCTTGATTATAATCATGAAGATTTACCTATAAATCGAGGTAAGATTGTTGACTTTTTAAAGAAAATCGAAGAGAATCGAATTGAATTATCTTTGTCAGACAAAGCCACATTAGACGCTTATCAACAGGAATTCGATCCTGAATTTTTGATTAAAAGTGTTGAAAATGGGCTTTTTACTTCAGACAGTAATGTTAAAGAAAGACTTAAGTATTTTTTTACCTCTAAAGATGAACCTCATCTTTTTGCTATTTACGATAGCATAAGTAATACTAATGGGGCCTTTGATATTCAATTTGGACGAGCGGAAATAAATGCTTGGGAAAATGGGGAGTGGAGATGGGCCAGATATAAATATAAAGGCGTTCGCTTGTACACTACCGTCCAGGGAAATTATGGAGCACATATAGAAGTTGATAACGTCTCTTCTTTGGGTGATGACAGACTATTATTGGTTGATCCTAAGTGGGGAACCGCACAAAAATTATTAAAAGATAAAGCTACCTCGTCATATTCTTATGAGACGATGGCTACTATAGAGGGCAAGTATTTAAGTGCTGATATTGGAAGAGGGTCGTTAAAAATTGGGCCTGGAGCTTCATCCTCATTAATACTAAATATCGATGCTCCAAATTTTAATTGGTTAAGGCTTAAACTAGATTCTAAGTTTATTGATTATACTGCAATACATGGGTCACTATATGCGGAGCCATATGAAACAACAGTTCAATATGGAGATATAAGTGCAAGAAGTCGTGTATCTCCAAATCGATTTATAAGTTTACACCGTATATCACTTCGACCTGCTAAAAGAGTCAAGCTATCATTTACAGAGTATATTATATATAGTAATACAGATATGGATATTGGTAAACTAAATCCAATATCACCTCTTATTTTTACTGAGCTAGATGGTGGAGATAAAAACAACCTTCTTATTTCTGGGGATCTTGTTATTAATCCAATAGATCGTGTAGAAGTGTATGGATCTGTTTTGGTAGATGACTTAGTTAGCTGGAAGTTCCTTTTTAAAGATACCGGAGATTTTGACAATGACGTAGCCTATAATTATGGAACAAATATATCACTTCCATATTCAATCTTATTTTCTACTGGTTTTACTAGAATTCAGCCTTTTGTATATACGCACTGGCAACAACTTAACACCGTGGAACAACGAAAAATTGGACTAGGTCATGAAGCAGGACCAAATTCAGAAACGCTAGAATTCTCAGTAAAAAAGTGGCTTCCATATAGATCGAGAGTTAGTCTATCTTTCAAAAAAGTAAAAAAAGGTTTTAATCCTATCGATGCAAATGGTAATGTAAGCGAGAATGTTGGAGGAGATATAAACTTAGGATCTGATGGCCCGTTTCAACCTGGCTACACAATGTTTGAAAATGCAGATGTTAACACATGGAATCAGCTTGAAATGGAATTTCAAATAGAACCTTGGCGAGGTGTAATACTAAATGCGAGGTTAATAGATAGAAAGATGACCCAAGGAACAAGGTTGAGTAATTTTAGATACATTGATCTTCGGGTAAGGCTCGGGTTCTGATATTAAAGAAAGAGAGTATAAAACGAGAAAAATATTTATTTTGAATACCCTATCTTTGTGATATGAATAAAATCAAATTTTCTGTAGTAGGATTTGGCCGTATTGGTCAGCGACATTCCAAAATTATACATGAGTATAAAGATTCCGAATTGGTTTCAATTGTAGACACTAATCCAGACCAACTTGAATTATCAGATTCATTAGATCTTACTCCTCAAAAATTCACTGATATTGAGACATTCGTTGCAGCAGATGCTAATCAGTCGGACGTTGTATGTATTGCAACTCCTAACGGGTTCCATACTGAATACGCTATCCAACTAATGAAAGCCGGTTATCATGTCGTAATTGAAAAGCCCATGGGGCTGAGTGCCGAAAGTTGTGAGAATGTTTTGTCAACTATGATCGAAACGGGGAAACAAGCATTTGTTGTAAAGCAAAATAGATATAGCCCTCCTTCAAAATGGCTCAAAGAAGTCATTGATCAGAAAATTATTGGCGAAGTTTTGATGGTTCAAACTAATTGCTACTGGAACAGAGATGAACGCTATTATTCAACCAGCAAGTGGAGAGGAACCAGAGATCTTGATGGAGGAGCGTTGTTTACTCAATTCAGTCATTTTATAGATTTATTGTATTGGGTTTTTGGCGATATCAAAAATGTAAATGCAGTTATTAAGAATTTTACTCATCCGAATCTAAAGGATTTCGATGATTCAGGGTTAGCGCAATTTGAATTTATTAATGGTGGCATAGGAAGCTTAAATTACTCCACTTCTTGCTGGGGACAGAATATGGAAAGCAGTATAACCGTAGTCGGTACAAAAGGAAGTCTTAAAGTTGGAGGGCAGTATATGAATGAAATTGAATACTGTCATATAGAAAACTATGAGATGCCCGAACTACCGGAAACTAATCCTCCCAATGATTATGGTCCCTATAAAGGTAGTGCGGCAAACCATCATTACGTAATTGAGAATGTTGTCAATGCTTTACAAGGAAAGGAATCGGTAACAACAAATGTTTTTGAGGGAATGAAAGTTGTTGGTTTTATTGATAAGATATACAGAGCCGGAGGGTTTATTAAATGACGGATTTTTTTGTTCATGATACAGCAATTATTGAAAAGCAGGTTTCAATTGGTGCCGGAAGTAAGATATGGCATTGGGTGCATGTGATTTCGGGAGCAGAAATAGGAACAAATTGCGTACTAGGACAAAATGTTTTTGTTGGGGCCAAAGCAAAACTTGGTAATAATGTAAGAGTACAGAATAATGTATCTATTTACGATGAAGTTATTTTGGAAGACGATGTGTTTTGTGGGCCTTCAATGGTTTTTACAAATGTAATAAACCCAAGAAGTCACGTAAATCGTAAGAATGAATACAAAAAGACCTTTGTTAGAAAAGGGGCTTCTATTGGCGCAAATGCCACCATAATTTGTGGAAATGAAATTGGCGAATACGCCTTTATTGGCGCTGGCTCCGTAATAACTAAACCGGTTCCTTCATTTGCTTTAGTTGTAGGAAATCCGGCTAAGCAAATAGGATGGGTTTCGAGATCAGGTATAAAATTAGACTTCAATCAGGAAGGAATTGCTGTATGTAAAGAATCAGGCGAAAAATATTTATTAAAGGAAGAAAAAATTTATTTACAAGAGTCATGAATAACATTCCCTTACTTGATTTAAATGTTCAGTACGAATCAATAAAAGATGAGATTAGTCAAAGCATTCAGCAAGTTTTAGAGTCCCAAAATTTTATTATGGGTGATGTCGTCAAGACATTCGAAAAGCAAATTAATAATTACATAGGCTCAAGTTTTGCGTATGGTTGCGCCTCCGGTTCTGATGCTCTTTTATTAGCATTAATGGCAATTGATATAGAACCGGGCGATTATGTTATTACTTCTCCTTTTACTTTCTTCGCTACCGCAGGAGCTATTTCGAGACTGGGAGCAATACCTGTTTTCATAGATATTGAATACGACAGCTATAACATCGATCCTAAAAAAGTCAGAAGCTTTTTAGAAGGAAAAGACAAACTTTCAAAAAGAATAAATGCACCTTTAGAAAAAGTAAAAGCTATTATTCCAGTACATTTGTATGGTCAAATGGCAGATATGGATCCAATAATGGAAATAGCCAAAGAGTTCAACCTTTTTGTAATTGAAGACGCGGCTCAATCAATTGGTTCTGAACAAAATGGAGTTCCTGCCGGGACAATCGGGGATTTTGGTTGTTTCAGTTTTTTTCCAAGTAAGAACCTTGGCGCTTATGGCGATGCCGGTCTTATCACTATTAAAGATCCTGAGCTTGCTGAGAAAGTTGATATTTTACGTTTGCATGGAGCCAGGCCAAAATACCATCATAAATATGTTGGAATTAATAGCAGATTAGATTCGCTACAGGCTGCAATTCTTAAAGTTAAGTTGAGGCACTTGAATGAATGGACAAGCAAAAGAGTAGAAATTGCAAATAGATATAATTCGCTTTTCGAGAATGCCGGTGTTACAACAGATTTTACGGATTGCGATAGTTGTAGCGAAAGTAACTGTTCATTCCCTGCTGATAAAATTAAGTTACCGGAAGAAACAACCGGGAATTCACTGAAAAATGGAAAGCATATATATCATCAATATACGATCAGAACAAAGAGAAGAAGTGAATTATCACAATACTTGAGTAACAAGGGAATTGGAAATGCCATTTACTACCCAAAACCTCTTCACATTCAGGAATGTTTTTCAAATTTGGGATATAGTTCAGATGACTGTAAAATTGCTGATTGTTCAAGCAAACAAGTATTATCACTACCGATCTTTCCAGAGCTAGAGGAAAAGGAGATTAGTACCATAGTGAATGAGGTTGCAGCTTTTTTAAAAAAATAAATCTGATTAAGAGATTAAGTTATGAATCTAAAATCACCACTTGTAAGGTTTATATTTAAAGCATTAGGCTTTTTTTTAGTTTGGTATATTGTCTATGAATTATGGCTATTGCCAAATGGAGCATTGGACGAGTGGGTATCTGTAAACATAATTAGTAATTGTGCAGGTATATTGAATTGGTTAGGATATGATATCTTTAGTTATAATCGTGTAATTGGGATATATGGACATCCCGGGATTGAAGTTGTGGATGGTTGTAATGGAATTGCAGCAATCGGATTATTTTTGGGGTTCATTATTGCCTATCCTGGTAACTCTGTTCGGAGATTAAGTTTTTCAGTGATAGGAATTGGTATCATATATATAGTAAATGTGCTCCGGATTTCAATTCTAACAATTACTCAGGTTGAGTGGCCTGCTTTCTTTGATTTTACCCATGATTACTCAACAACCACTATTTTTTATATAACTATTTTTCTAATGTGGATGATTTGGGTGAATTTTAATTCGATTCCGGGTACAAAAAGCGATTTGGTGAAGTAATGGGTATAGGAATGAAAGCCATAATGGCTATCACCTTCATAGTTTTCTATTTCTTACTTTTAAGGCCTATACGTAGTGTTGGAATTAATGCAATCAAAACGTCGATAGAGTTCGTGAATGTAGAGGTTTCTCCCTCCAGCTCAACTGGTTTATACCTTGATTATGAAAAGGGCAATTATTCCAAGCGTTTCAATTTCAAGAGCGCATTCGGAATGTTTTTTCTTTTTAGCGGAATAACTTTAATTCTTATGGGTTCGGGATGGAAAAAACTTGGTACTCTTGGACTAATACATTTCTCACTTTGGTGTATTGCATTGCTTTTCTTTTTTATCGGAGGGAAAGGCGTTGTCATTATTCTCCAAATGATGGATTTTTTTATAGGATATCTTATACCTTTATGTACTTTAGGTTATCCACTATATCTGATTATTGAGAAGAAAATGGAATCTTCATCATAGAAAAGCAATGAAAGCTAAACTCGAAGCTCAAAGAGAATGTCTGTTAAAAGTGCCAAAGATCTTGGTTCAAAGTTCCGGTTTTTATGAATTTGATCTTGATATAAATAAAAAAGAAAAAATTTGGATAGTAGCTGCCGGGAAAGGTGCTTTGAAAATAACTCAGAGTCTTTCAAAAAAGTACAGAGAGCAAATTGAGGATGGATTAGTTATCAGTCAGGATTCTGAATTTATATCTGAAAAAATTCAAATTTTTCCGGGAACTCATCCTCTTCCAACAATAGAAACTGTAGCCTCATCGTATGAGGTGCTGGATTTTATCCGTAAAATCCCTGAAGGAAACACACTAATTTTTTGTGTAACTGGTGGTGCAACATCTATGCTGACAATTCCACCATTTGGAATTGAAATCAAAGAGATTCAATATCTATATAAAAGATTATTAAACTCCGGTGCTTCGATTCAAGAAATGAATATAGTTCGAAAGCATATCTGTGATATAAAGGGTGGAAAATTGGCTGAATATGCGAGCCATTTGAAGTTAATAACAGTTGTAGAATCGGATATTCCGGGTGACGATCTTAGTACTATCGGGAGCGGACCTACAATACCTGATCCTTCTTCTTTCGTAGAAGCTGTGCAAATTCTCAAAAGCTTAGAGATCTGGGAAGATCTTGCTATATCAATCCAGGAACATTTTATATGTGGATTAGAAGGGTATATACCTGAAAACCCAAAGCCTGAAGTGAACGAACACCCACTTCATACTACTAAACTTCTTTCAGGAAAAGAATTGCTTAAAAAAAGATTAAAAAAACTTCTTGTGAAGGAAGGCTATTCTGTTTGGTCTAATGAGAAAAATTATTTTGGTGACGTACAAAAAGTTGCTAAGGAAATTTGTGGGAAAGCAATTTCAATAGTAAGCGGAAAGGATAATCTGAATAAGCCTGCAGCACTGATTTTCCAGGGTGAGAGTTCAGTAAAAGTAAAAGAGAATGGAAAAGGAGGACGGAATCAAGAACTTTCACTTATGGCAGCAATTTCGATAGAAGGCCAACACTCGATTTCCATATTAAGCATGGATACTGACGGAATAGATGGACCAACAGATGCAGCAGGGGCCATAATTAATTCTAATACTACACTAATAGCGAGAAAGAATAAGTTATACCCGGAAAACTTTTTGGTTGATAATAATTCTTATGAATTTCATGAGAAAGCAGGAACTCACTTAATTACTGGAAGAACAGGAATTAATTTGATGGATATTCAAGTAGTTTTGATTGAATAGAACATAAAACTTGACCAGGTTCTAAAAATCATTTTTTTATATGTAATGATTTGTCTGAAGAGCTCGGATCTCTTTTATAAATTGGAGCTCTATTATTCATAATTTTTATTTGTTTACTCGTTACCTTGTTATTTAGTTTGGGAAACAATTCCTTACAAAAAAAATTAAGATTATGCATTCAAAACTAATAATTTAGGATATGATCTGGGAATCACCACATTTACTTTGGTTTTTAATTCTAATTCCGATTTTAGTTGTTGGAGTTTGGTTAAGGACAAAGTCTCTCCAAAAAAAGAGAGAAAAATTCTTTGATAAAGCACTATTCTCAACTCTCAGAAAAGGGTTTTGGAAACCGGGAGATGTACTTAGAAGTACTTTTATCATTGTTGGTTTATTCTTCTTAATCGCAGCTTTTGCAGGACCTAAAATCGGTACTGAAGTTCGAGAGGTTAAAAGGCAGGGAGTTGACATGTTGATATCATTAGATCTTTCAGCAAGTATGAATGCTGAAGATGTAAAACCAAGCAGGCTCGAAAAAGCAAAATTTGAAATCAACAGGTTAATAGAAAGGCTGAAAGGAGATAGAGTTGGTTTGATCGTGTTTACAGGTGAGGCCTATCTTCAAAGTCCAATGACATTAGATTATTCGGCTTTAAAACTATTTCTGGATATTTCAGATACTGAACAAATGCCTAGTTCTGCTACCGATTTTAAAGCAGCAATGGAGACAGCTTACACTGCTTTTGAGTCTTTGGAAGAAAATGATACCCAAGCGGCAAAAGTGCTTCTTATTATTTCTGACGGAGAAGATCATGGTCAATCATACGACGAACCGCTACAAAAATTGATCGATAAAAATATCTTTGTTTATACATTGGGAATTGGAACTGATGCGGGAACTACTATTCCGCTTTATGAAGAAAATTCCTCTAATTTAATTGGTTACAAAAGAGACAGGTCAGGAAAGGTGGTTACTACTTCATTACAAAGTGAAGAATTGCGACAAATTGCAAACAAGGGCAATGGAACTTATTACGCAATTGAGAGAGGCAATGACGGGATCGATGCTTTTTTGGCGAGAGTAGATGAACTTGAAAAAGGAGAATTCTCAAGTCAAGAGTATGCAGATTATAAGAATCAATATCAGTGGATGGGGGCTTTAGCTTTTTTCAGTTTAGTATTCGCTTACCTTATTCCAACCTATAGAAAAGAAGACTAATTGATGATAGAACTTTTTATTACTGACCTAGATGGATGTATCAGTATGCCGTTTATCCCTCCAAAATGGGATGCAATCACAAAAATAAAAGAGTTAAACGAATTAAGTAAGACGGATCCAACTGTGCCGCCTTTAACTATTTGTACTGGAAGACCCATGCCATATGCAGAAGCAGTGTACCAGTGGTTAGGTATGTATAAACCATTATTATTCGAAAGTGGTGGAGGTGTATACGACATGAGTGAAAATAAACTTCATTGGCATCCCACTTTTGATAAACAAAGAGAAAAAGAGCTTGGTGAACTGAAAGTACATTTAAGAACCAACTTTATTGAGAAGTATCCAAATACGATTGCCGAGTTTGCAAAGCATACAGATTCAGGAATAATAAATCAGACTCCAGATATAATCTACGAAATGTATCCGCAGATTCGTGATTACGTAAATTCAAATTACCCAAATTTTGAAACTCACTATACAGAAGTCTCAATTAATGTAATTTCTAAAAGCACAAATAAAGGTGAAGGGATCAAGTTTTTGTGTGATTTATTGCAGTTAGATTTGAAAAATGTAGCATTTATTGGAGACACTGGAGGTGATAGACCCGGGTTGGAAATTGTTGGAAAAGCCTTTGCTCCTGCAAATGGAATGGAATCTGCAAAAGAAGTATCAGATGTTATGAAAGGAAGTGATACAGATGCGGTTTTAGAAGCTTATCAGAAAGTAATCGACTATAATAGAAGTATCAAAATAAATAACTGTACTTAAAATTTAACTGTTTCTCTTTTGGAGTTTCTTTAATAATTCGAAGTACTGTTCGATTAATTTCTGGTAGTCGGGAGAGTATTTTGTGAAATTCGGATCATTAAGCCTTGTGCGGATTTGCTTTTCAAGTTCTTCAAGTGTAATATCAGAAGGTGTTATTCGTTCAAAATCACCGGGTTGTTTTCCTTCTCTTTTCTTTTCTTCCTCATCTCTTTCTTGCATTGATTTCTCAGCTTCAAGCATTCGAGAAAGAATATTTTGTTGTCGCTTAATAAGAGTGGGGTCAATTGATCCGCCTCTCAGATCATTAATAGTATCCTCCATTTCTTCTATCATGCGCTGGATCTCACTTCCAGCTTTATCACCTTCGAGGCCGCCATTTCTTTGAATTTGCTGAAGTTCTTTTCTAATTCTATTCTGTTGCTTTGCAAGCTGGTCTAATCGCTGCATTTGATCATTAGAAAGACGTTCTCCCTGCATATCATTGATCATCTGCTGGAGTTGATCATTCATTTGTTGTTGATCACCTTTCATCTTCCCCATTTGTTCAATCATTTGCTCAAGAGATTGAGGCATTCCACTACCACCCTTTCCTCCTGATCCATTTTGATCCTGTAACTGCTCAAGAAGATTTGCGATCATAAATGCAATTTCATTAATGCCTCCATATGATTGTCTAGAAGCAACAGATGAATTCCTTTGGCTTCTTTCGGCCATTTGGGTTAAAGAACGTTGAAGTTGTTTTTTAAGCTCGATGGATTTGGAGTTCAATTGATTTGATAGCTGAGGAATATTTTTCGAAAGTTCGAAAAGTGAATCAGAAAGTGAATTGAAAATTTGATTTACATTTCTTTGATCCCTAGCAAATTCAACATAGGCCAAACTTCTGTCTTCTGTTGATTCAGATAAATAAACCAAATCTTCCTGCTCATCAGATAAATTGAGTAAAGAGTAGAGTATATATTGAAGTCCGGCAATATTAATTTGTTGCTGTTGTTGACCCATTGACTGCATTTGCTGCCGGGTTTTTTCAGCTAATTTTTGAAACGGTTGTTCAAGATTAGGTTGCTGATTCTGGCTTTTAGAGTTTTTATTATCTCCGTTTTCATTCTCACCAGATTCTTGCGGTTCTTGTTTTTCGAGCCAATCTTTGATCTTTTCTTCAATGTTTTTACTTAATTCTTCCTTAGTTTGTTTTTGATATTCCGAAACAGTTTCTTCTGTTTTCTCAGACTTATTTTCTGAAAGCTTGTCGATGGCTTCTTTTAATTTATCAAGTTGCTCAAGATCTTCTTTTCTTTTGTTTTCAGCCTCCTGATCAGAAGGTGGGTTTTCTGCTAGTTCCTTTTCCTGTCTAGCTTGATCTTCAAAAGATTTCGCAAGCTTCTCCATATCAGACATAAGCTTTAGCTGCTTAAAGAGCTCCATAGTTCTCTCCAATCGCTTTTTGAAGTCTTCTTCATTGAACTCGACGTTTTCCATAGCTTGTCGTAATTGTTCGGGAGAAAGTTGATCCATGTTTTCGCGAAGCATTTCTAAAGCCTTCTTCAGATCAGGATCATCAATTTCTTCCATAAGCTTTTTAAGCTCATCATAAGCTTTTTGAGTTTCCTCACTTAATAAATTATTCGCGCTAAGCTCTTTTTTTATTTCATCAAATTTTTCGTTCAGTTCATCAATTTTCTTCTGAACTTCTTCTTGTTTTCTTTCCGCGTCTTCAATTTGAAGACGATTCTCATAAGTAGTTTCAGGATTTTCTTTGAGGCTTTCTTTAAACTCATCGTACGATTCGCTCATCTCTTCAAACGATTCAGAAATTGATTCTAGATCTTTTTCAACATCATCTTCTTTTTTATCTAAAGATTCAAAATAATCAACGAGGGATGGTATGGTAAGAGTTATCTGTTGGGAACGAGCTGATTTTCTCCCATTGTAGCCATCATTATCGGTAGCTTCAATCCAGAAAGTGAGTTCATCCAGTGGAGAAAGGTTTAATGCTGAAATGTCCCAATTGAATTGTTGCAGCACTCCATTTTCAGGTTTATTAAGCCTTAATGATGAGGTTGTAGCATTTTCAACGTATGCCTTTTTTAATTCATAATGAAGTTGTCCACGTGTAATATTAAAATCATCGGTAGCTTTAAAAGTAAGATCCAAGTCTTTAGGCCCAACCATTTCAAAGGAAGCAGAAGGTTCGATCAATTCAACAATCGGATACTCATCCTCTAAAGGTTCAATTATAAATTGGAATGAGTTTTTATTATTCAATCCGTTCTTATCCATCATCAAAAAAGAAATGGTATCAGGTTTAGTGACAATAAATTCAGACTCAAAATTTATGTCATCAATTTCAATAGCTTCATCAAAAGCAGAAGTGCCAGAGTAAATTTTAAATTGATCGATTTCTTTATTGAGCAGACCGGAAAGCTTGAGTGTAGAACCTTGATACGCTCTGACGAGTGAAAAGGGATAGGCTTGTTTTGAAGAATCCAATCTTGTGTAAGCAGGTGGCACAATCGCGGCACTAAATTCTGAAAAACGTGGACGAAGTTGAACGGAGGCAGTATAAGTCTCAGATTTGAAGCCATCCATTTCCACAAAGTATTCAAGGTTGTTGTTAAGATTAAATGGAATTGAAGTGTAATCCGAAGAGATAAGATTCATATTCAGAGATCGAAATTCATTTTCGACTTCGGTTTTAACAAAAAGTTGTACAGATTCAGCGAGGTCATTTTCAAAGTTAATACTGGCAGAAAAAGGAGAACCTTGTTCCAGCGTAATATTCCCGGGCTCTATAGTAAATGAATAAGGATTCGGTTTTTCAAAGGTCTCCCATAAGTAAGCGGTACGTACTGCGCCATCTGAAAAAGCAAAAGCTGTGATTGTAAAAAATATACCAGCAACAGCTACAACTTTTGCTGAGCGTTTAAAAAATAGAGTTTGAGTCTGAGATTCTGAATAACCGGAAAGCTTAGTTTTAAAATTACGATGATCTATCGACGAAAGATTATCCTCAAGAGCAGCTTGAACAAGTGCAGGATCAGCAAGTTCATCTTTTTCCAAATCCAGATAATAATTTATTTCATTGAGGTGCTGAGTACGAGCAAATTGTTTATAAAAAGCGTCATAAGAATTAGGGATATTTTTATTTTTTACCCAAATGGAAAGACCTATCCCGGAAAATAATCCCAGAGTTAAGAAAATGATCTTAGTTAAAGAGGAAAGAAATTGAAACTGTTCCAGAGATATCAGCAAAACAATAAAACCTAAAAAAACTGAAATACCTGCGAATACCCCGGAGATAACAGCTCTTTTTTCCAGCGTGTTAAAGGCGTTGTGCAGTTCTTCTTTTATTTGATCTGACTTAGATTTTTGTTCGGATATATCCATAGTGTTAAGAAAAGAAAATCTCGTTTAACATACTCTAAAAAACCGTAAATGAAGTACTTTATTGTAAATTATACTTCATTTAACAATAGAGTTTCAGCTACAGAATACCTTCCATTTTCCGATTCGAGTTTGATGATCTCTTTGTAATAATCGTGTTCCAGATATAAATAGAAATCTTCTCTAACTGAGCGGTTTAAGAAATCCTCTTTTTCTTTCAGTGTTTCAGCCGGATACATATCATAACCCATTACCCATGGAAGAGGAACGTGAACATGAGTAGGTAGAAGATCTGCAACAAAACATAACTTCTTACCATCGCCTTCGATTAGCGGGAGTTGTTGTCCAAGAGTGTGCCCATTAACGATAATAGTTGATAAGCCTTTTTCAAATTCATGTCCTTCGTTAACCAAGTTTAAATGATCAGTTTCTCTTAATGGATTGATATTTTCAGGCATAAAACTGGCTTTTTCACGGGCATTTGGATTGGTAGCAGTTTCCCAGTGAGACTTGGTTACATGATATATGGCGTTCGGAAAGGTATATTGAGAATTGCCTTCTTTATCTAAATATGTAGTTCCTCCACAATGGTCAAAATGGAGATGTGTAAAGATAACATCCGATACATCTTCAAAAGAAAAGCCATGTTCAGCAAAAGATTTTTCCATCGTGTGTTTGCTGAAATCTATTTGATAGATTTCCATGAGTTTATCATTGAATTTTGTTCCAACACCATTATCGATCAGATAAAGTTTTCCTGTTGCTTTTGATTTTATCAACAAGCAACGCATAGTCATTTGAATTCTGTTTTTATCGTCAGCGGGAATACCTCTGGACCAAAGTGTTTTAGGAACAACTCCGAACATTGCGCCTCCATCAAGCTTGATATCTCCGGTTTCAATAGTATAAAGTTCGAAATTTCCCAGTGTTGTTTTTGAAAGGCTCATAATAGTTCAATTAAATTTGAATAGATTGCCAAAGTAGTCTATATATCCTAATATAAGATCATTTTTTTTCTTAAAACTGTAAGTCCCATTCAAGATTTCTTGGTTCATTTTGATGTTCTTATATATAAAACTTTCATTCTTAGATTGATAAACCGCATATCCTAACGGGATTTTCTGTAACTGATTTCCATATGAAAATGCTATTTTTTTTCCTGAAGTGGTATCATAAGTAAAGAAATTAGTTAATGAAGCAGGATATCTCAATCCGTATCCGTAAGCATCGTTTTTTATAACTTTCAACTGAATAATATTAGGGAGGTCAATCTTAAATTCTTTAATAATTGAATTAGAGCCCGAAAGAGTTGGGTTAATAAGAAATACTCTATTGTCGCCCTCAAAGGCGAGAAAGTATTCCGAAGAAGAAACCGGCTGGATGTATGTTTTAATAAATAAGTTTTCTATGTGATTAACATTTCTAATCCCATCTATCTCAAGTTTTTTTAAATCAAATTTAACAGTATCTATTATTTGAAGCGTTTCTCTGTTCAATATATATCCAATTGGGATGAAAAACTTTGAACGCTCTACCATGTTTGGATTAATAATAAACTGAGAACCAAACGCTAAAATTTCCTTAGTCACAGTCATAAAATTTCCTTGAGCAGGAAGGGCGAATTTTTCTTCAATGCTATGACTAATTAAGTCGATAGTAGTTATTTGTCCGTTGGGTTCTTTTAAGTATAACATTTTCTCAAAAAGTGCAGACGATTCTACAGATAAAGCTTCTTCAGGACCTCTTCCTTTAGGAATATACTGTCGAATAATTTTCTTTGTGTCCAACGAGAAGATAGAAACATGGTTCTCGAAATTATTAGAAACTATTGCAATAGTTGATGAATCCATAAAATGGAAATCAACGATTTCTCCAAAATAACCTAAATCTTCAACTTGCTGGCTTTTGATTTCAGAAAAAAATGGTAAAAAAGAAAAAAGGAGTAAGAACCATAGTTTTTTTACCATAGAACCGATTAGTTTTTTTCAATAAAGATCTTTCCTAAAACCAATCCAGCTACTTCCTGTTTAGTGCCCTTAAATTCAGTTTCAGAATCGCTACCTATCAAGTGAACATGATTGGTGTCTACCTCAAATCCGGAGCCTTCAGAGGATAATGAGTTGGCGACGATCCAATCAGCGTTTTTCTTGGAAAGCTTTTTAGTAGCATTTTCGATCAGATTCTCTGTTTCCATAGCGAAACCAATCAAAACTTGTTTTGAGGTCTTATTTTCTCCCAGCCAAGCTAAGATATCTTGAGTTTGGCTAAGCTCGACGGAGCCAGATCCAATCTCTTTTTTAACTTTATGGTCGTGTGTTTCTGTTGGAGTAAAATCAGAAACGGCCGCTGCCATGATAATCACGTCTGCATCTGATTCAGCTTTGACGGCTTCAAAAAGATCTTTAGCACTAATGATTTTTGTTGTATGAATTCCTTCGGGGATGGAAACGGTTACAGGACCGTGAATCAATTTAACCTCTGCTCCCATTCGCTGAGCGGCTTCTGCCATGGCGAATCCCATTTTTCCTGAACTGGGGTTGGAAATAAAACGAACAGGATCTATGAATTCTCTAGTTGGTCCTGCTGTAACGACTACTTTTTTTCCTTTCAAGGGTCCTTCAATAGAACCAATGATTTCGGAAGCTTTGTCTAAAATATCTTCAAACTCAGGAAGTCTGCCTTTGCCCTCTAATCCACTTGCAAGAAATCCCGAAGCTGGTTCAAGCACATGATAACCGAATTTTTGAACTTTTTTGAGATTGTCAGTTACCGTAGGCGATTCATACATCTCACCATCCATAGTAGGACAGATCAAAATTGGAGAGCGGGCAGCAAGCACTGTGCTTGTAAGCATGTTATCAGAAATGCCGGATGCAATCTTAGAAAGTGTATTTGCAGTACAAGGAGCGATTACAAAAAGATCAGCCCATTCACCCCAGTTTATATGTCGGGTCCAATCAGTTGATTGAGCATCTTCAGGGAATATCTCAACGGCTACTTCATGTTGAGAAAGGGAAGCGAAGGTTTCTAAACCAACAAAGCGAGTGGCTGAGGGAGTCATTATGACCCGAACTTCAGCACCCGCTTTTTGAAATTCTCTAAGTAAAAAAACAGCTTTATAAGCTGCAATTCCTCCGGTAACACCGAGAATGATGCGTTTGCCGGAGAGCATTTTTTATTCCTCTACTTCAGGGCGACGGAAATAAGTTTTTCCGGCTTCCATTTCAGAAATAGATCTTTGAACAGCGTGAGGAAGTTTTTCAAAAGACTTTGAAATTTGCTCTTGTTCTTCATTGAATGAAAACTCATCTTCGTCTTCAAAACCTTCGAAATATTGTAGCTTTTCATCAAGCTCTAGTTTTTCGGTAGCAGCAATTTGACGAGCTCTTTTAGACATGATCACCAATAACTCATATTTGTTACCGGTTGTCTGTTTTAGCTTTTCAATGTCAAGTGTACGAATTGGCATATTTTCTATTTTGTATTCATGAATTTGAGAACAGCTTGCTTAATTTGAGAGTAAGCAGTCTCTAAATCATCATTAATAATAACCCGATCAAAACGATCGGCATAAGTAAGTTCTTCTTTCGCGCGTTCAAGTCGCAGAGTTAGAGTTTCATCGTTTTCTGTGCCTCTGGATATTAAACGCTGCTTTAAAACGTCAAGTGAAGGAGGTTGAACAAAAATACTCAAACACTCATCGCCGTAAATTTCATTGATATTCACAGCACCTTTTACTTCAACGTCGAGCAGAACAAAATAGCCTAATTTTAGTTTTTTATCAACCTCTGATCGTAAAGTTCCATATCGCTTTCCTCCATAAAATTCTTCCCATTCCAGAAAGTCATTTTGATCGATCCTGGATTGAAAATCATCATCAGAAAGGAAGTGATAATGTTTACCGTTAACTTCATCTTTACGAGGCTTTCTTGTAGTAGCCGATACAGAAAATTTCAGTTCTTCAAACTCCTGAAACAAACGTTTTGCAAGAGTTGTTTTTCCGGCGCCACTTGGCGCGACTAAAATTATAACTTTACCTTTCATATTAGTAGTGAGCTTTGAGTAGTGAGCTTTGAGTAGTGAGCTTTGAGTTCTCACTTCTCAAAGCTAACTACTATTTATTCGACGTTTTGTACTTGCTCTCTGATCTGTTCCAGTGTTTCTTTAGACCGAACAACGTGATGTGCTATTTCTGAATCATTTGCTTTAGAACCAATGGTGTTCAATTCACGGTTCATTTCCTGAGTTAAGAAATTTAGTCTTCTTCCTGCAGGTTCTGGTTGTTCTATAGCTTCGATAAAAAACTTCAGATGAGCTCGCATTCGTACTATTTCTTCCGTTATATCCATTTTGTCTGCAATAACAGCTACTTCAGTCTCCAGGCGTTCTTTATCAAAATTTTCATCATCAAATAGTTGCTGAATTCGTTCTCTTAGTTTGTTTCGAACTTCGCCAACTCTGCCATCGCTTACTTTTTCAATATCTTTCAAGTTAGATTCAATGCTTTCGATCCTTTCGGTCAAATCACTTTTTAGCTGATCTCCTTCCTGAGTTCTCATTGCAACAAGATTCTCGATAGCTGCATTTAGAGCTTTTAAAGCTACAGTCCATTTTTGAGCTAGAATTTCTTCATCGTCCTCTTTGGTTATAAAGACATCTCCAAATCCGGTAATATTTCTGACGTTCAGACTACCTTCAATTCCCGCAGCTTCCTGAACTTCTCTCAAAATACGGGCGTAAGCTTTTACTTTAACTTCATCTACTTTGATGTGTGGTTCACCGGAATCAGATTCAGTGACGTGAACATTAATGTTCAGTTTTCCACGACTGATGGTTTTCTGAACTAATTCTTTTAAAATGAGTTCTTTATCTTGAAGGCGTTGTGGTAATCGTATGGAAAGGTCTAAATATCGACTGTTTAAAGATTTGATCTCAACAGTAGCAGAGAGGCCGTTATCAGCAGCTTCGCCCCGCCCAAATCCTGTCATTGAAATAATCATATATGAATGGGTAGATGAAATTTTTGCGAAGTCAAAGGTACAAAAGTAACAGTCAGGAAGAAACTACTTGGCATGTATTCCATGATTCGTATCTTCTTTCATTAATTTTACTTTTCGGATGAATATTCTAGGGATCTCAGCTTTTTATCATGATTCGGCCGCTTGTTTGATACAGGATGGAAAAATTGTAGCTGCTGCTCAGGAGGAACGGTTTACACGAATTAAGCATGATGCAGCATTTCCTGAAAATGCAGTTAAGTATTGCCTGAAACATTCCGGATTAAGCATCGATGAGATGGATGCTATCGCTTTTTATGACAAGCCCTTTTTAAAATTCGAAAGATTGCTTGAAACTTATCTTTCTTTTGCGCCAAAAGGAGTTCGTTCGTTTGTAACTGCCATTCCGGTTTGGTTGAAAGAAAAGATGTTCCTGAAAAAACTGATCTATGATTCTCTTAAGGAAATCGAAGACTACGATAAGTCTGATGTAACACTTTTATTCCCGGAGCATCATTTAAGTCACGCAGCCAGTGCTTTTTATCCATCAAGATTTGAAGAAGCGTCTATTCTTACCATTGATGGAGTTGGAGAATGGGCAACGGCTTCTATCTGTCATGGGAAAGGCAATGAAATAAAAATTCTTCGTGAATTGAAATTTCCTCATTCACTTGGACTGTTATATTCGGCATTTACCTATTATTTGGGATTTAAAGTTAATTCCGGTGAGTATAAACTGATGGGATTAGCTCCTTATGGAAATCCGGAATCGGAATTACTTCAGGATTATATCACTAAAATAAAATCTGAGTTGGTAGATATCAGAGAAGACGGCTCCATCTGGCTGAATCAAAAATACTTTGATTATGCTACGGGATTGCGAATGGTAAAAGATAGAAAATGGGAAGAATTATTTGGCTTCCCTCGCCGTGAAGATGAAGTAGAACTGGAACAACATGAAGCAGATCTGGCTTTAGCCATTCAAATGGTGACTGAAGAAATTGTAATATTAATGGCGAAGGAGGCTAAGAAATTAACCGGAGCAAAAGCTATTTGCATGGCTGGTGGTGTGGCACTTAATTGTGTTGCTAATGGAAAACTCCAAAATGAAGGTATTTTTGATGATGTGTACATTCAACCGGCAGCAGGTGATGCAGGTGGTGCCGTGGGAGCAGCGCTTGCTGCTCAATACATTTATTTCGAAGACAAAAGAGCTCCGGAAACTCCGGATTCAATGCAAGGTGCGTATTTAGGTCCTGATTTCCATAAAATTGATGTAGAACGACCTTTAAGGAAGTTTAAACCTGTATTTAATGAACTAAAAGGTTCTGAACTTTATGAAAAGGTAGCAGAGATTCTTGACAATGGAAATGTGGTCGGATGGTTTAGTGGAAGAATGGAATTCGGTCCCAGAGCATTAGGCGGAAGAAGTATTATTGCAGATCCCAGAAGAGTTGATATGCAAAAGAAATTGAATCTGAAGATCAAATACCGAGAATCATTTCGGCCTTTTGCTCCATCAGTGCTTGCTGAACACGCATCTGATTATTTTGATATGAAATCCGATTCACCTTATATGTTACTTGTTCAACCTGTGAAAGAAGAAATTCGAAATACTTTGCCGGATGGTTATAATGAAATGCCGTTGCGAGAAAAATTAGCTATAGAAAGATCAGAATTTCCTGCAATTACTCATATTGATTTTTCTGCCAGAATTCAGACTGTACATAAAGAAACAAATTCAGAATATTGGAATCTGATAAATGCTTTTAAAGAGCGAACGGGATGTGGTTTGGTAGTAAATACAAGCTTTAATGTAAGGGGAGAGCCTATTGTTTGTACTCCGGAAGATGCATACCGATGTTTTATGAATACAGAGATGGATTATTTGGTAATTGGTGAGTATGTTTTTGCTAAGAAAGATCAGCCCGAATGGACTGAAAAAATAGAATTTGATAAAGATTGATGAATGCCACAGAAACACAAAGACACAAAATTTTAACTATTATTTTTGTGTCTTTGTGCATTAGTGACAAAGAAAAAAGAATATGGATTTACTAAAAGACTTATGGCTGTTTATGAAGGAGCGGAAGAAATTCTGGTTGGCTCCGGTGATTATTGTGCTACTGCTACTTGGATTTTTAATTGTGATCGGTGGTGGATCTTCTATCGCCCCGTTTATTTATACTTTGTTTTGATAAAAGATTGAATTTTCTTTATTCTGAAATGCCTCCGAGTCATTCCTGCGAAGCCTGTCTGCAGACAGGGCAGGAATGTAAATCGTGTTTTGCAAAATGATTTTGGACTTATCAACAATCGAAATTCCGGGCATACGCCGCGGAATGACTTTAAATAAACCAAGTGAAATATAACGATGCTCCCCAAAAGAGATCTTAATTATATAAAAACCGACCCTGAAACACCAAAAACCCAATTGGTGATCGTTACGGGACTGCTGGTTATAGCAGCAATTTTTCAAGATGAAAGCTTCGCTTATGTCTCAATGATTATTGGAGTTCTGTGTATTGCTATAAAGCCAGTTGGTGATCGCATTGTTTGGGCTTGGTATAAACTTGCAGAACTATTGAGTAAAGTGATGAATCCGCTTATTCTTGGATTGGTTTATTTTACTTTTATTACTCCAATCGCACTTTTATTCCGGTTATTTGGAAATGATCCGTTAAGACTTAAAGACAACAAAGGAAGTCTTTTTGAGATAAGGGATCATACTTTTAAGAAAGAAGATTTGGTTAATCCTTGGTAGAACGCCAACAAGTTGGCGGAATTAAGAATTAAGAATGCTGAATTCTTAATTTTGGATCACAATCTTTTGGTTTAAAGTAGTTAGTGAATAAGAATTGGGGTAAGTAGATTCAATTGTTTTGATATAGTCTTCGTAGCCATTTGGAGGGAGATGTGTAGCTACAATATGTTTTGGATTGATCCACTCTTTTAATTTCGATGAATCTTTTTCATCAAGAAGCATCCAGAATGGAAAAACTGCAACATCAATATTTTCATCCTTTAAATCTAGTTCGGTGAAAGCTTTTTCAAACCAATTGGAGTCTCCCATATGGAGAATTTTCCTTCCTTCTATTTCGATGATATATCCAACATTTTGGACTGCTTCATGTCGCTCGGGATTTACATGATTCATATAAAAACCGGTAATCGAAATATCACTAATTTTATCGGATTGCTTCTGATAAGTATCAGTTTTGATAGTGATTAACTGGTCAACATTGTTCGAATTAATTTCTTTAACCAGATTTATCGATTGTTGACTTCCAAAAAATAGTACTTGGGTATTTTTATCTAAGAATTTGCTTACCTGTTCAGCATCAAGGTGGTCGCCATGAAAATGAGTTGCTGCCACAGCTTTAATTGGTGGAAAATCACCTAAACCATTAGTAAGACTATCTACCAGACTTTGAGGAGGGAAGAGGTAATATTCTTTATTGTATTCTGTATGTAAGCCGTCAATCAAAACCGAAGATTCTTCTCCTGAAATAAGAACGCCCATGTTGCCAATGTAGCGGATTTCAAGTTGGGCACTAGCATTTAGCGAAAAAAGCAGAAGCGAAAATATGATTGTCAGCTTCTTCATTTGCAGTTATTTGTCCAGCAACCTTCTGTGATAATTGATCTGTCCTAAGTGGTAGCTGAAATGGCTGTATAAATGAATCAGGAAATATTCCGTGCTCATTTCAAATCCGAAAGGTTGAAGGGGATAAGTTTTAGAGAAATCATCAGCAGTAAGGTTATCCAGAGTTTCCCGAACGGACTTTCTGGAATCTCTGATCCTGTTGACTAACTCTTCACGATCGACTTTTCCATTAAATTCAAATTCACGATCTCTTATGTAATCACTTTTGTTAAGAACAGAACCTAAAAAGTGCTGAAGATTTCCCGCTAGATGAAGTCCTAAGTTTCCAGCGCTGTTTTTTATGCCCGATTCTTTGATCCATAAATTTTCTTCGTTGGTGTAAGCAAAAATTTCTGATTCCAGGGTTTCAAAATCTCTGGCAAATAATTGTGTTAGTGTTTCAGTGTTCATGAGTTTCCTCTACTTTTTTAAGACTTACAGCATTAGCGCAATATCGTAACCCACTTGGTTCGGGACCATCGGGGAATATGTGACCTACATGAGAATCACAGACGTTGCATGTTACTTCCACACGAATCATTCCATGAGTTTCATCTTTATGATAGGCAATTGCATTTTCTTCTATGGGTTGATTGAAAGATGGCCAACCAGAGCTACTTTCGAATTTAGTATTTGCGTCAAAAAGGAGTGTATCACAGCAAACACAGGCATAAATTCCCGGTTCAAATCGGCTGCAAACATCACTGGAAAAAGGTCGTTCGGTTCCTTTTAAACGGGTAACAGCAAATTGTTCTTCGGTTAGTTCTTTCTTCCATTCTTCATTACTTTTTTCAACTTTGCGATCCGGTTCGGGATTGCCGTTGCGTGCATAATTGAGAACATCCAGCCATTTAATCATAAACTGTATTTTTATTTTAAGAACGGTGTTTATTGGAAGAAAGTAAACAGGGTTTTGTACCAACCTGCATGTTACGTATTAAGAATGATTTGAAAATATGAATAGTCATTCCCACTCGAATGCAGGGAATCCGGGTTTCTAATTCTATCACTACACTTGATTAACAATCCAGATCGCCTGCATTCGCCGGGCGATGACTTTCAATAAACTGTCAATGAGATATAATTATTACAAATTGCTCGGAAGGAAGTAGGATGGAACAACCTTTAAAATGCAATATTTCAAACAGATTAATTTGTAGATTCATGGCTCCGCTCTGAATGTCAAGAAAATTAAATCTCAACCGGACGGGCAATCATAATGCCGGTGTTTTTAGAACTAGGTTTAAGAAATGAAGAAATAGGTTCGTCTGAAATCTCCACTTTCAGGTTTGATTGAGAAGCGTGGAGCAAGTGTAACTTTCCATTTTGTTCAACCAATACCCCAACATGAGCAACATCTAATCCATCAATACTGGTTGTTAAGCCAATAATGTCGCCTTCTTTGAGTAAATATTCATATTCAGCGATATTTTCTTTCGGAAGATAAAAATAGCTCTTACTGTTGATCTCTTTTTCTTGTTGTTTAATTACTGAAACATAACCGGGATTCGATTTCAGATGCTTATAACTATCAGGGTGTGTACTCATGAAGTTTACCTGGTTTGAGTAAGGCATTCCAAAACTATCAGCCGGTGTGGTTACAAGCGCATTATCTTTGTTGTTATAGATCCAGTCGCTGAAATAATGCAACCGGGATGGATACTCGTTGAGATTCCCATCACGATATCTGATCTTTTTTATTTCAGTAGCAAATTGCTCAAATGTTTGATTTTCAGATTTTAAAGTACGAGCCAAAGCCAGAAGGTTTTCAGCATAAGTGGTACAATCCAACTCTCTTAGATTTACTATAAGTCTTTCTTGATCATTCACTTCTAACGTATGAGCCACATATTCCTGTCCAAGAAAATACTTACCAAGCTCAGGTATCAGGGTTGCAATGGGTTTGTCAGATTCATTTTTATACTTACTGAGAATGTCAGCAAAGATCTCAGCATCTTTTTCGGTATAACTGATTTCGGATAGTTCAGGTTGTTGTTCAGTCTTTGATTTTTGAGCACAAGCCTGAAGCAGGAATAAAGCTCCGAATATAAATAATATGCTTTTTTTCATAATATAGCTCCATATTCTTATCCTATACGGACGTGATTAATTACGTCCGTATAGGATATATAATTTTAAAATAAATTCTTCACTTTTTGGGCAAAAGCATTTGCTTCCTTCAACGATTTCCCTTCTGTATAAATTCTGATAATAGGTTCGGTATTCGATTTTCTGAGATGAACCCAACCTTCCTCAAAATCTATTTTTACACCATCGATAGTATTGGGATTCAGATCAGCATAATGTTTCTTAACTATTTCAAGTACTTCATCAGCTTCTTTGCCAAGTTCATCCAGTTGAATCTTACTTTTACTCATATAATAATCAGGATAGGAAGCACGAAGTTCTGATGAACTAACTGTTCTTTCTGCTAAATGTTGCAGAACGCAGGCAATTCCAACCAACGCATCTCTACCATAATGCAGATCAGGAACAATGATTCCTCCGCTGCCTTCTCCGCCCACAACAGCATCAACTTGTTGCATTTTCTTCACCACATTGATTTCCCCAACGGCAGAACGATGACACTTTCCACCGTACTTTTCAGTGATATCATCCGCAACTCTGGAAGAAGATAAATTAGTAGCAGAATCACCTGATTTCTTTCCCAGAATAAAATCAAATACAGTTGCCTGAGTATACTCTTCACCAAATAAAGTTCCAGTATTATCAACCAAAGCAAGACGATCTGCATCGGGATCTGTGACTACTCCAATATCAGCACCGGATTTTTTTACCAAGTCACATATTTCAGTAAGGTGTTCCGGTAAAGGTTCAGGATTGTGTGGGAAAAGCCCGTTAGGTGTACAATGGATTGTATGAACAGTTTCCACCCCAAGTTTTTCGAGAAGAAGAGGAACTCCCACAGAACCGGCGCCATTTACAGCATCAACGGCAACAGATAAGTTTGCTGAACGAATGGTTTCCGGATTTATATATTCGAGTTTTAATATCTCTTCGATATGATAATCAAGCAGGTCATTATCTTCAGATATGGTTCCGATCTCATCGTACATTTTATAAGCGAATTTACCTGAATCCGCAATAGTGATCATTTCTTTTCCTTCATCTGCGGTCATGAACTCGCTAGTTCCGTTCAAGAGTTTTAATGCATTCCATTGAGCCGGATTGTGACTTGCCGAAATAATAATTCCCCCATCTGCATTATGTCTTAAAACGCCCATTGCAACAGTTGGAGTTGGCACAATCCCAACTTTTATCACATTGCAACCAACGCTTGCGAGAGTTGATGCGACGATGTCTTCACAAATTTGTCCGGTTACGCGAGAATCTCTCCCCAAAACAACTGTTCCTCCTTTTAACCAAGTGCCATAAGCAGCTGTAAAGCGAGCTAAATTTTCAGGAGTTAAATCAGTTCCAAAAACGCCTCTTATTCCTGAGACAGATATCATTAATGCCATAAGTATTTATTTTTTTGAATCTATAATTCGTTGAAGTTGAGCGATCCAGGATTGTAAGCCCGGAAAGTTCGGGTTTATCTGATAAGCTTTCATCGCAGTTTCCATTGCTTTTTCAAATTCTTGATTCGTTCCATATGCGCCTGAAAGATTAAACAGTGCTTGGGGATCATTTGGTTTTACTGAGACCGATTTTTCAAGAAATTGAATTGCTTGAATGGTATTTCCTTTATTGAGTTCAATAGCTCCTAGCATTTTGGTAATAAAAGGTTCTTCTTTATTAATACTATACGCTTTTCTTAGAAGAGGTTCTGCAGATTTAAAATCGTTTTTGTCTAAATACAATCTGGAGGCAAAAACATAAGGAGAGTCATTCCATGGCTGATTTCTTATCAATCCAAGATACTCTTCAATAGCTTTATTAATTTCTCCTGTTTTTTCATAATGATCAGCTAATTCTACTTTTGCTCTATCCCAGCCTAATTTTTGATGAACGCTGGCAAAAGCAAGACTATCAGCATAATCAGAGGGAGAATAAGAAGTTTGATATTGTTTCGGATTGATACTTTGATCAAACGGAAATCCTTGTTTTAATGTTGAAATCCTATGCCATTGAACCCTATCGTCAAAATAGGTCAAATGCATTTTCTGGAAATAAGCATTGAGGTCGAGAGGTATATTTTTTTGATCAAGAAGCCCTTTATTTTTAAGATCATTCAATAAAACTTCAGAAAAAGTTTTTCCTATCAAAAAGTAGCCTTCTTTATTAGGATGCAGATGTTCGAGCATTAGATTAAACCCAATCAAATTTTCTGGACTATTCGTTTCAAAAGCTTCGTGAACAGGAACATAAGTTGTTAATGGGTTTTCTGAAGCCGCTTTCGATATAATGTCATTGATTTCAGAAGGAGCACGGAATTTTAAGCCATCAAGATCTTTCGCATAATTGAATTTTTCTTTCGCAGTACGAAAATCATCCGTCTCTAAGGCTTTTTGAGCTTCCCGGTAAGTTTTAAGAGCAGATGGTTTTTCTCCATCAACAATATCTACAAAGGGAACATGATCCTTAATGTTACTTGCAATGCTCGCAATATATACCGGAATTCCCTGAGCTTCGAAGGACTGTATAATTTCTGAAAGATTACTTTCAAACTGGATCATAGCCAATTCATGTTTTGGACTTTCCAATTCAATAGATCTTGAATTTACTATCCGTTCCATAAGAGTTCCTGAAGGATCAGACTCTTCGTCAGAAAATATAGATGAAATCCATTTACCCGAATCAACAATAATAGTTCTTAGAAAGAGAAACGTTTTAAATCGCTGAAGTTTAAGATAGAATCGCACAAAGCCTGGAAACGCGCCAAGGTTTTCATTAGATCCAACACCAAGCGCCCCATAAAATTCATTATGACCTGCGTAGATCATAACTGCATCCGGTTTGTGTTCAATAATCTCATCAACCTGATCAAATAAAGTGTATGAGTTGATTGCAGAGATACCGACGTTGATCACTTCCACGTTTTTATCAGGCATTGCGTCCTGTAAAACATCATCCACAACCCGGGAATAGGTAGCGTTAAATCCGTAAGGATATCCGGCTGCAGTGGAGCCTCCCATTGCAAAAATTCTATAGCTGTTGTTGGGTTTATTAGCTAAGAAAACATCAATTGAAGGACTTGGAATTACATTAGTATAGAAGAAGTATCTGGAAGCAAAGTTAGGATTAGGGATCCGATATTCAGCTGTTGGAATATTAGGGTTTATAAAAAGATCTGTATTTCCTAAATAATTGGTGCTTCTTAATATGAGTTCCATAATGAGAAAGAATAAAATCGGAATAGAAAAAGTGATCCCATAAAAGAGTACTTTCTTTTTTAAGGGAAGCGGCTCTTTAATTTCATTGATGTAACTCTGTACTTCTGATTCTTCTAAATTCAAATCAGAAGCGATCTTTTTAGCACTTTTCTTTTTAAAATGCTTCTTGATGTAAGATTTCTGCTTATTCGTTAAAGCCATTTTCTAAGATTCCGGCAACCATTTAGTTTCTTCACTGCCTGATTGCTTGTTTTCAAAGCGGGCAAGTACAAACAAGAAATCAGAAAGTCTGTTCAGGTATTTTATAGCAAAACCTGAAATCTCATCTTGTTTAGCGCATTCTACCGCTAAACGTTCAGCTCGTCGGCAAACGGTTCTCGCTACATGAAGTGTTGCTCCGGAAGGTGATCCGGCGGGAAGGATAAAACTGGTTAATGGCTCAAGGCTTTCTTCAAGTTCATCAATAGCATTTTCCAGAAAAGTAATCTCCTCATCACTAATACGATTGATCTTTAGTTTTTTTGATAGAGGAGTAGCCAAATCTGAACCCAACACGAAAAGCTGGATTTGAATTTCGTCAAGTAGTTCTTTTGAGCGTTGATCTACACCATGGGAAGTTGCAACACCGATTACAGAATTGAGTTCATCAACGGTTCCATATGCTTCGATACGCATGGAGCTTTTGGATACACGTTGTCCGCCAAAGAGGGAAGTATCGCCTGAGTCGCCTTTTTTTGTATATATCTTCATAAATAATCTTTTGTCAAAAATAGCTTTTTAAATACAAACATTCTGAATCAGCTTTAATAGATTTTTATGGTTCTTAATTGCAGAGAATGATACCATTGTTAAAACTCAAATTTTGCCTAGTTCAATGAAAAAAACAGCAGCCCTATTTATATTTATATTATTCCCACTTTTTTCAGCTAAAGGATATCAGAGTGAAGGTGTGAATTCCGGCGTTCAAGTGCTTTCTATGATGTATGAAAAGTACGAAGGGAAATGGTTTAAGAATTTTACCTTTACTCAGGAAACTATTTTTTATGGGCAAAATAATCAAATAGTGCGAACTCAAACCTGGTACGAGGCGATGAATCTTCCCGGTAAATTGGCTATCAAGTTTGATGAGAAAGATTCCGGGAATGGAATTTTATTTAACAATGGTACTCAACACGGATATGTAGACGGGAAAAAAATTCAGGAATTTCCTACTGTTCATGATCTGCTTGTGCTAGGTTTTGATGTGTACCATCAATCGGTAGATAGCACTGCAAGCCAGTTAATGCGAAATGGCTATGATCTGGAGAGAACATACACAGATGAATGGCAAGGTAGAAAAGTTTACGTAGTTGGTGTTGATGAAGCAGATTCAACACAACCTCAATTCTGGATAGATGCAGAGCGGTTAGTGTTTGTTCGCAATATTACCATCGGAAGAGGAAACACTCTTCAGGAAGTACAATTCAATAATTACGAAAAACTAGGAAATGGCTGGATAGCTCCCGAAGTGATTTTTAAAGCAAATGGTATGTTAGGCTTGGTTGAAAAGTATTCCGAAATGGAAATCCCGGATTCACTAAATCCTGATATTTTTGATCCTGAGAAATTTATTGAGGTGGAGTGGGAGTGAATTATAATAGAGAAGAAGAGATTCTAAAATTTTTAGATATGTTAAGAATTGATTTGGGATTTATGATATATCAAGAAGGAGAAAAAAAGATGATATGTAATGAGAATTGGAATGCAAATGATTTTGTTCAAGCTATTTTTGAATTGGAAGAACTTGACCAGGAGTATAACCTTAAACTATTTCGACAGATAAAGAATAAATTTACAGATAGATTTGGGAACGAGCTATAGGGCGTCATCCTGAGGATACTTCCGAAGGATCTGCACAATTAGCTAAAAATACCTGGTCAATTATTCGGACGTGAACGTCCTGCTGGTAAGGTTTCACCAAGATTGACGCCTTAAACAAGAAAATTCTTAAGGTTTTGCCATGAATTATTTAAAATGGAAACCGATTTGTTTGAGTAAGGTTGTCCGGTCGGACTGAAGTCCTCTCTTGTAAACTTGAAGAAAATGGAAACCTGCATAAGAGTGAATCCAGTTCACAAGCTAGGATTTCAATCCGCAGCGCTATATAAAAAGGGCTTTAAATATAGAAATGGTCAAAGCCAATCGGACTGAAGTCCTCTCTGGTGAACCGGAAGAAACCGAGTCATGCAAATAGATTTAATCCAGTATACCAGCGAGGATTTTAATCCACAGCGTTTGATGAAAGAGATTTATTAATTTTTGAAAATCTAAGCCGAACAACTAGCTCCACCTAACACACAGAATTGAGCACAATAAGGATGGTTCAGGTACACTTTCTGGAATGATTCCTTCAATGTAGTTCCGAGTTCAAACTGTTCATCATAAGCAATCAATGTACATGGAAGAACAACAGGAGTATCTGTGCCTTTGCGTTTTACAACCATTCGTTCTGTGGCACACATTTGATCATTGGCTTTCACATTAAGAATATCCCAGCAATCGGTGGTAATTTCAGGAACATCCTGATCGGTAGTCATTTCCGGGAAAATCACAATGTTATCGCCACCGGAAACAGTGATTCCAACTTCGTATTCGTCCAAAATGGATTGATATCCGTTTAAAGCTTCTTGCCGTGACTCGTTTTCAAGAGAACGACCGGCTACTGCAAGTTTGAAGCCCATTTTGTCGAGCGTATTCATAGTTGTGAGTGTCCGGCCAAAAGTTTTAGGGCCACGTTCGCGTTCATGAACTTGTTCGGTATGATGATCTAAAGAAATCCGAAGCGTAAGCTGATTCGGATATTTCTTATTGAGTTCATCCAGTTCGCCAAAATGTTTGTCGATGGCACGGTATGCATTGGAAAGCACCAAAACGTTAAATCCGCGTTCCATACAAAGAGCTAGAATAGGAACCATATCCGGGTTCAGAAAAGGTTCACCACCGGTAAAAGAAATTTGTTTTGTCGTTAATTCAAGATCACGAATTTCGTCCAGGTACATCTTAACTTCATCAATAGTGATGTATAACAACTCGTCATTGGTTGGCGAAGACTCAATATAACAGTTCTTGCACTGAAGATTACATCTGGTGCCTGTATTGAACCAAAGAGTATACAGATTTGTCAACTCTACGTATCCGCGCTTGTCTCCTTTTCCTGTAGTTTTTTGATCTCTGAATTTCCCTTTATCGTGAAAATTCTGTTTAATTTCTTGTTCTTTAAGAGATTTCGTTTTCAAATCTTTTAGCAGCATGGTGCAGCCTCGTCTGAATTAGTATTATCTGAGCTGAAGGGGGCACTTCCACCGCAGCCTTCAAAAATTCCGTAATGGGT